>JAEAMG010000384.1_pt1 | contig 55426 bp, 47 predicted proteins | sample 8958741 | NCBI WGS metagenome assembly JAEAMG01 (sample SAMN16933256, study PRJNA681125) | bioreactor sludge metagenome | isolation source: anaerobic bioreactor treating anionic surfactant - SDBS | place: India: Bengaluru | collected 2019-02-28 | reverse complement strand
CAATGATGTGCCACTATATCATATTCTGTCGTGAAAGTCCGACAAACTCCTAGATTTCGCGCACCATGGCAACTTCATCGCAGTCGGGAAACTTCGCGCACTTCAGGCAATCAGCCCAGATCTTGTGCGGCAGGCCCGCCTTGTCTATGGCGTAAAAACCCACCTTTTCAAAAAAGCCGGTTGCATAAGTCAGGGCGAACACGCGGTTGATGCCCAGCTCCCTGGCCTGGGCGATGCAGTGTTCAACCAACGCCCTTCCGATGCCCCGGCCGGTAAACCCGCCGCTCACCGCGAGCGACCGTATCTCGGCAAGATCGCCCCAGCACACATGAATGGCGCAGGTGCCGATGATGGTTCCCTCCTCGCCGGGACAATACACGCTGTAATCCCTGATGTGATCGTAGATCTCGCTGAGCGATCGCGGCAGCACCGCCCCCTGCTCGGAAAAGGTGTTGAGCATCTGGTGAATGGTTTTGGCGTCCTCAATCCTGGCGTTTCTGATCATGGCGTTCTTCAGTCCCTGTCCCGGGCAGCCCTGAGCATCTCACGGGCATGCTCTCTGGTCTTGGGGGTAATGGTGGCGCCGCCCAGCATGCGGGCGACTTCATCCTCGCGGTCCTTCAACGAATGGAGATCCCTGACCAGGGTGACCGTCCGTCCCTGCCGGGTCGTTTTGAAAATGGAATGGTGGCGGTCGGCAAACGAGGCAATCTGGGGAAGATGGGTGATGCAGATGGTTTGCTGCCGGCCGGCGATCTCCCGCAGTTTTCTCCCCACCACTTCCGCCACCGCCCCCCCGATGCCGCTGTCAACCTCATCAAATATGAGCGTTGCCCTGCCGCCGGCCACAATCTTTTTTACGGCAAGTACCAGGCGGGAAAGCTCGCCGCCGGATGCGATCCTGGCAAGCGGCTTTAACCCCTCTCCGGGGTTGGGGCCGAAATAGAATTCCACTTCATCGATCCCTTTGTCGGAAAGCCGGCAGTCTCCCAAGGGAATCAGGTCGTCTGTCTCTCCCCGTGCCGGGCCCCGGGCGTGCCGCACCTCGGCGCTGAACCGGGCCTTTTTCATGCCCAGGCTGGCAAGCTCACTGTCCACCTTGCCGCTCAGCCGAACCGCGCTTTCCGCCCGCTTCGCCGAAAGCACGCGCGCCTGTTCAAGGACCGTCGCCCCGAGCTCCTGCTGTTCCTGCTTCAGTCCGGCCAGTTCAGCCTCGCTCGACTCCATTTCCTCGAGCTCGCGGCGGGCGCGGTCACGATAGAGGAACAGCTCCTCAAGCGACGGGCCGTATTTCTTCCGGAGTGCCTGAATCTCGCTCAACCGTGTCTCAACCGCTTCCAGCCGCCCGGCGTCAAAGTGAATTCGCTGCAGGTATTCCTCGAGGGCGCGGGCCACGTCCTCAATCTGGTAGAATGCGGTCTCGAGCGATGCATGGGTGGCCGCCATTGATCCATCGATGCCGGCAATCTCCTTGAGCCGTGCCATCGCCTCCCGCAGGCCGCCCAGGATGGCCTCGTCGCCGGTATATATGCCGTTGTACGCCGCCCCGGCAAGGTCAATCAGCTTCTGGGCGTGGGTGAGGATCTTTTTCTCCTCCCGGAGCTCATCCTCCTCCCCCGGGCGCACCGCCGCCTGATCGATCTCCCCGATTTGAAAACGCAGCAGCTCGCTGCGGCGCCCCTTGTCGTTCTCGAGCTCCTGCAGCTCCCGGATGCGCCGGCGGATGCCCGCCAGCCGCCGGTAGGCGCCGGCCACCTCATCCCGCAGCGGGGCAAGGCCGCCGAACTCATCCAGCATTTCAATGTGCCTATCCACCAGGAGCAGCGTCTGGTGCTCATGCTGGCCGGAGACGGCGATCAGCTCCGCCCCCAGCTGATTGAGCATCTGCAGGGTGGCGATGCCGCCGTTGATATAGGCCCGGCTCTTTCCCGATTTGGAAATGAGGCGCCGCACTACCAGCTGGCCGTTCCCGGCCATGCCCCACTCTTGAAGCTTCCGCCCCGTCGCCCCATCGGCATCTCCCTCGAAGAGCGCCTCCACCACCGCCTCGTCGGCCGTCGCACGAATCATCTCCGCCGAGGCCCGGCCTCCCAGCAGCAGGACGAGCGCTCCCACAATGATGGATTTCCCCGCCCCGGTCTCGCCGGAAAGAACATTCAGCCCTTCCGAAAAGGTGATGTTCAGAGCGTCAATGATGGCAAAATTGCTGATGCGCAGCTCACGTAACATACTCAATCACCGGCGGCACGGCCAGCAGGCTGTTGCAAAAGATCCATCCGGCATGCAGCCCCTCCCCCTTGAGCCTTTGAAACGCCTGAAGAAAACCGCTTTTTCAATATCCGCTAGCGCTCACCCCAGCGCAGCTTGGTCCGTAACAGCTCGAAGTAGGTTTTGTAGGGAGATCTGATGAGCTGTATATACCCCGGGGCCTTTTTTGCCTCCACCACATCGCCTGCCTGCAGGGGCATTCCCACCTGGCCGTCCAGGGTAATGTGCACGTTCTGGTCGGGGGTTTTAAGGATGACCTTCACCGTGGCGGTGTCGGGGACCACCAGCGGCCGGTTGGTTATGGTGTGCGGACAGATGGGATTCACGATAATGGAGTTGAGCGAAGGATAGACGATCGGCCCCCCTGCGGCGAGCGAATAGGCGGTCGATCCCGTGGGGGTGGCGAGAATAAGCCCGTCCGCCTTGAAGGTGGTCAGATAGGCGCCGTCGATGTAGGTTTCCAGATCAATGATGCGCGCCAGCACCCCCTTGTTGATCACGATATCATTGAGCACCATGCTCTCGCCGATGCTCTCACCCTGACGAGAGATGGCCGCCGTGAGCATCTGCCGCTGCTCGGTTTCAAAGTCGCCGGCAAGAATTTTATCCAGCATGGGAAAGGTTTCTTCCGCGGAGATTTCGGTCAGGAAGCCCAGCCCCCCCAGGTTGATGCCCAGAACCGGAATTGACTCAACCCGGTTCAATCGCGCCACGCTCAGCAGCGTTCCATCCCCTCCCAGCACAATGAGCAGGTCGGCATGCGAAGGAATGCCGTCACGCTCGATGTGGTCGGGGGTCCCTATCTGCTCGGCGACCTCCTGTTCCACCAGGACCCTGATTCCCCGCGCGGCAAGCCACGCGGCAATCTCACGGGCAAGAGACAGGGCTTCAGGCTTGTTGCGCTTGGTGATGATGCCGCATGTTTTCACGTCGTTCCCCTTGCATGTCGCCGTCCGCGGAAGCAAATGATGATTTTTCTAACATGAAATACCGGCGCTGTCCATCTGAAAATAGGTATTGAAAAACAGTGTGTTTCTGTGCTAGGGTCCAGCATACGCTCTTCACAACCTCCCCGGCCCGGCGGCAGCTCAGCGCCGGCGCAGCGTCCGGCACGGCCGGGCGCCCGTATCATGTATGGACCTGTTTCAACGCCCGCCCTCAGATCATGGCACACCGCATTCCCCGCTGGCCGACCGCATGCGGCCGCGCTCGCTCGATGAATTTGTAGGCCAGGAACACATCCTCGGCACAGGGTCCCTGCTGCGCACGGCAATCGAACAGGGAACGGTGGGCTCCCTTATTCTCTGGGGGCCTCCGGGCGCCGGCAAAACGACCCTGGCGCACATTATTGCCCGGCCCGCCGCCTTTCATTTTGTGGCCTTCAGCGCCGTGACCTCCGGCATCAAGGAGATCAAAAAGGTGATCGAGGAATCGCGCGCGCAACGGGGTTTGAGCAGCAGAAAAACCCTGCTCTTCGTCGATGAAATCCATCGGTTCAACAAGGCGCAGCAGGATGCTTTTTTGCCGCACATCGAGCAGGGAACCATAACCTTCATCGGGGCCACCACCGAAAATCCTTCCTTCGAAGTGGTGGCGCCGCTGCTCTCGCGGTCCCAGGTGATAGTGCTCAAAGCGCTCACCGAAGACGACCTGCTTGTCATTTTACAGCGCGCCCTGTCCGACCGGGAGCGCGGCCTGGGCAACATCCCGCTTAAGATGGAGCCGGAGGCGCTGCTGCACATCGCCCGCTCGGCGCACGGGGACGCGCGGGTGGCGCTGAATGTTCTTGAGATGCTGTCGAACACCGTCTCCTCCGCCACGCCAACCGACACGGTCATCGGCCTCGCCCAGGCCGAAGAAGCCCTGCGCAACAAGGCCCTGCTCTATGACAAAGGCGGGGAGGAGCATTATAACCTCATATCCGCCCTGCACAAAAGCATGCGGGGAAGCGATCCCGACGCCGCCCTCTACTGGCTGGGAAGAATGCTCGAGGCGGGGGAGGATCCCCTGTATCTCGCCCGCCGGATGGTGCGCTTTGCCTCGGAAGACATCGGCAACGCCGATCCCCAGGCGCTGCAGGTGGCCCTCGCCGCCATGGAGGCATTTCATTTCATCGGACTTCCCGAGGGCAAACTGGCCCTCGCCCAGGCGGCGATTTACCTGGCCACCGCACCCAAGAGCAATGCCGTATACACCGCGTATGCCGCGGCGGCGGCCGACATCAGGCGCGAGGGCGCGCTGCCCGTGCCCCTGCACATCAGAAACGCCCCGACCGGTTTAATGAAGGACCTGGGGTACGGCAGCGGCTATCAATACGCCCACAGCCATCCCCAGGCATATGTACCCCAGGAATACTTTCCCGACAAGCTGAAAGGAAGGATCTATTATCGGCCGAGCGACCGGGGATTTGAAAAAATTATCGCCCGGCGGCTGTCGTGGTGGAAGAACCGGAACAACCGGAAGCAAAAGTAGGGCTCGTGGATCGGGTCTCTTAAAACCCCTGCAGGTAGGTCTTCGCGCCGTCAACCGAGAGATAATAGCCCTGTCGATCCTGCTGCACGTGCGCGGCGAGCTGATACCAGGCGGCCCGGGTAAAACGCGCCTCGCAAAAGGCATGCTTGATCATGCCGTACACAACATTATCAACAGCCATCCGGAGCGACCCGGCATCCAGCGGTTCCTCGGTTCCGTCATTGAGCTTCACCCAGAGGGCGGGGGGCGTGCCTTCCGCTTCACTCTTCAGATACACTTCCTGAATCACAAAGGGCGTGTCTTCGACCTCCAGATAACACCGCTCCTCCCCCATGGAAAGTATGTACTTCCCCGAGGCATCCCGGCCGAGGCACTGGTTGAGGTAGAGGTATATGTTCCGGTTGATAATGGGCAGGCCCTGGTAATACCAGGTTCCATCCTTGTCGATGCGTATGTTACAGGGGGGGATGTCGTCGGCCATGCACATGCTTCCCGGCAGGTGAGATGAAAGGCGCTTCCAGCGGCCTACAGGGTTAAGAGTATTTCGGTCTGGGCGCGCTCTTTCAGGCCGTCAAGCCACAGTTTCACCCGCTCATTGCGCTTGATGGGCATAAACATATCTCTTTGTTTTGCCTGCTCCGCAAGAAACGCCTCCCGGGTGGCCTCCAGCCGTTCCTTGAGCATGACAATAAAAGAGCTCTCGCCCTTGCCATACGCCCTGGTGCCATACGGCTTCTCTTTGGTTAATGCAAACGCATCGCGGGAGAGGTCCTGGTCCAGGCCAATCTTGCCGATAAAACCGCTGCGCCTGCTGAAGAATCCGGTTTCTTCCACGGTGAGCTGCTCTTTTTTTGCAAGCGTTTCCATGGTGGCCGCGCCGGAGGAAAGCTCCTTTACATACCCTTCCGCCGCGCCCCTGGCGGCTTCGGCCGCCTTGGCCCTGCGCGCCAGCCTTTCAATCTTATCCCTGACCTCGGCGAGGCCGGGAAGATAGGAAGGCTTGCGCTCCATGAGCTGGAATACGTGATAGCCGCCCCCGGCGCTCACCGGAGGGGTTATCTCTCCCTCCTTCAGGGTAAAAATGGCATCGCTGCATTCCTTGTTGATGCCGATGCCCTCTATGGGTTCGCCCGGGGAAAACAATCCGCTTTCCTTGAGCTTCAAACCGTTGTCCCGCGCGTAATCAACCAGGTTTCCGCCCCGGTAGCTTTTAGTCACCGCCAGCCGCGCCGCCTGCTTTGCCGCTTCAGACGCTTGTTCCCGCCGCAACTCACCTTCAATGACCGGCCGCACCGCATCGAGCGGCTGGGTCATGGCTTCCTGCACCGCCTCCACCTTGATAAGATGAAACCCCTTTGCGGTTCTGACCGGCGCGCTCACCTCGCCCGGCTTGAGCGAAAAGGCAGCCTCATCGAACTCCGGGAGCATCTGACCCCGCTCAAAGTACGCCAGATCCCCCCCCTTGGACGCGGTGAGCGGATCCTGTGAATACTGCGCGGCAAGCTTGGCAAAATCCTTGCCTTGATCAAGCTCCTTCTTAATCCCCTCGGCCCTGGTTCGCGCCGCCGCTTCCGCCTCCGGACCGCCTGACGCCTCCACCGCGATCAGGATGTGCCGGGCCTTCACCTTTTTGTCTAGGGCAAAGCGGTCGATATTGAGCCGGTAGAACTGTTCCACCGCTTCCGGAACCACCTGGATTCCGGTCTCGTAGTCTTTGGGGTCAAATGCCAGGTGCCTCACCCGCACCTGCTCCGGCACCCGGTAGTCTTCCTTGGTTTTTTCATAATAGGAGGCAAGGTCCTCCTGGTTCACCGCAACCGCGTCCTCATACCGGGCGGCGTCCATTTTTATGAAGGCGAGGTTTACCTTTTCATGCTCCAGGCGGTATAGTTCGTAGAGCTCCTGCTCCGAGAGCTTCGCGGTGTTTTCAACGCTTTCAACCAGCTTGGCAATGAGACCGCGCGTCTGCATCGCCTTCTCGTAATCCCCCGGGCTCATGCGGTTGGCGGCAAGCTGGCGGAGATAGATCTCCTTGTCAAACCGCCCGTCCCGCTGGAATGCCGGGGTGTCGGCGATCTGCCTCCTGATTTCATCCAGGCCCACGGTAATCCCCAGCCGCGCCGCTTCCTGCAGCATTACCGTCCGCTCGATGATATCGTCCAGCGCCTGCTTCCGCAGCTGTTTTATTTCCTCGTCGTTCAGGGACTTGTTTTCCGGTAGGTTCCTCCTGAATGCGAGCAGGTTTTCATAGACCTGCTCATACTGCCGGCGGGTCAGCTTCTCCCCGTTCACCACCGCGACGGTGGACTCGCCCTGCTCCCGGTCCCCGCGCCACCCGTAAAAGAAGACAAAGACAACGATGATGATGCCGAAGGCGATATACACGAACCACGACCTTGTCTGCTTGCGCATCCATCCTAACACGGTATGCTTTCTCCTTTTCTGGCAGGTTGTTGAAAAACGCCCATCCCGAGCCACCTACTGCTCATCACGTTTTATCAACCTGCTCGAGGTAAGCGGATGAGAAAATCTCACCCGAATTAAGACCGGTATACTACCAAGAATTGCCCAAAAAGCAAGCGGTTTTGTGATTATTATTTGCTTGCATAAAAATTTTATTCTGTTAGTATCTGCAGCTGAAAACCGCTCTGAGAAACCGTTTTTTTTGCTTTTAAACCGGGGCAGCCGCCACCGCTTACCGAATGGGGCTGTGCCTGCGCATGCGCGGCGCTGCCGGACGCATGCCTGTCTGGGAGATATGCATCATGATCGTTGACAGCCTTCTGGGGCTCTTCTCAAACGATTTGGCCATAGACCTGGGAACCGCCTCCACCCTGGTCTATGTGAAAGGCAAGGGGATCGTCACCAATGAGCCTTCGGTGGTGGCCATCCGGCGCGATGCCAAGGGAACCAAGAAAATACTGGCGGTGGGCAATGAAGCCAAGAGAATGCTCGGCCGCACCCCGGCGAACATTGTGGCCATCCGGCCGATGAAGGACGGGGTCATCGCCGATTTCGAGGTCACCGAAAGCATGCTCAGCTACTTCATTAAAAAGGTGCACAACCGCAGGAGCTTCATACGCCCGCGGATCATCGTTTCCGTGCCTTCCGGCATCACCCCGGTGGAAAAGCGGGCGGTGAAAGAGTCGGCCGAATCCGCCGGGGCGCGTGAGGTGTACCTCATTGAAGAGCCCATGGCGGCGGCAATCGGGGCGGGGCTTCCGGTGAGCGAACCGTCGGGCAACATGATCGTCGACATCGGCGGCGGCACCACCGAGGTCGCGGTGATCTCGCTCTCCGGGATCGTGTTCAGCAAAACCGTCCGGGTGGCCGGCGACAAGATGGACGAGGCCATTGTCAACTACATCAAGAGAAAATACAACCTCCTCGTCGGCGAACGAACCGCCGAGCTGATTAAAACCACCATCGGCACCGCCTACCCGGAAAAAGAGGTGCGGAGCGTCGACGTGAAGGGACGGGACCTGGTGACCGGCGTGCCCAAAACCCTTGAGATTAACTCCGAGGAAATACGGGGGGCCATCTCCGGCCCGGTCAACAGCATCGTGGAAAGCGTGAAAACCACCCTGGAGCGGACACCCCCTGAACTCGCCGCCGACATCGTCGACCGCGGCATTGTTCTGGCGGGCGGCGGCGCGCTGCTCAAGAATCTCGACATCCTGTTGCGCGAAGAAACCGGGCTGCCCATCGTGGTTGCCGAAAGCCCCCTTACCTGCGTGGTCATGGGTTCCGGAAGGGCGCTCGATGAGCTGTCGCTTCTCAAAGAGGTCGCCCTTGACAGCTGACATTCCATCCATCCCGCTCGGCCATGTATTCCTTCTTCAAGAAATACCAGCATTTCATCCTTATCTCCCTGTTCACGGGCTGGGCGCTGATCGGCTACTCATCCAGTCTTAAGGCCACCGGCGACACCTCGCTTGCAACCAGAACCGTCCTGAACCTCTATGAGCCTCCCCTGCTCGCCTTTTCCTTCCTGCTCAGGGAAGCCCGTTCCTGCTGGGACAACTATATCGCAATCCTCCGGGTGAAGGAAGAGAACCGGGAGCTGCGGCACTCTCTGGCCCTGCTTGCCGAGCAACAGGTCCATACCCAGGAACTGGCCCTGGAGAACGCCCGCCTCAGGAATCTGCTGCTGCTGAAGGAGCAGTCTCCGGCCCATCTGGTCTCGGCGGAAATCATCGGGAGGGACGCGGTTGGATGGTTTAAGACCCTTCTCATCAACAAGGGACGCAGCGACGGCGTACAAAAAAATCAGGCGGTCACCACCCACCAGGGCGTGGTCGGCCGCTGCATCGAGGTGGCCGACAGCACCGCAAAGGTGCTGCTGATTACCGACATCAACAGCTCGGTGGACGCGTTGGTACAAAGAACCAGGTCCCGGGGCGTCCTGCAGGGCAAGGGATCATCGCTCTGCGAGCTGACGTTCATCTCAAGCGCCGATGATGTCGCCGCCGGGGACGTGGTGGTGACCACCGGGCTCTGCGGGGTTTTCCCCAAGGGACTGCCCCTCGGAACGGTTACCAGGGTTGAAAAAACCACCCTGGGGCTTTTTCATTATGTGGAAGTAGCGCCGAACATTAACGTCAACAAGCTGGAGGAAGTGTCGATCCTCCTTCCCGGGGACGGCTAGTCTTTGCCCTGCATCATCACCCGCCCCTCTGTCTATAGGCCCGGCAATGAAGCATGCCCTTTTTTTATCCGGCACGGGGTTTCTGCTGATATTTCTGCAGGCGCTGCCGTGGAATTTTTTTTCCCCGCAGCTGACGGCGATCAACCTCTCCTTCATCGTCGTGGTCATGGCGGGCTTTCGCGGCAACTCCGCAAGCAGCTGGTTTCTCGCCTTTGCGCTGGGGTACGTGCTTGAATCCCTTTCCGGCAGCCCCCGGGGACTGATCTCCCTTATCAATCTCCTGGCGCTGATCAGCATCAGGATCCTGGGCAGTTTCATTCTGTTTGAGCGGCTGCTCTCCCAGGCGCTGGTGCTGTTTTTTCTCTGCATCGCCGCGGATCTGGCCCTGCCGGCTGTGGCCGGGATGACCGCTCACTGCCCGGCGGGGGAGCTGCTGGCCGCTGCGGCGCTGCGCGGCAGCGTCAGCACCGCGCTGGGCATCCCATTGCTGCTCTTCTTCAACCGGACCGTTCGCGCCGCCGAGCGCTGATACCGCCGCAGGCACCATGAGAGAAATGCGATCCGAACATGACCTGGCGTATGAACAAAAGGTGCAGGCGCGAATCCGCATCGCCTACTTCCTGGCGCTGCTTGTTTTCGCGCTGCTCCTGCTGCGGCTCTGGCTGCTGCAGGTCATTGAGGGGGACACCTACCGCAGGCTGTCGGAAAACAACCGCATCCGGACCCAGATCATCAAATCGCCCCGGGGATGCATCCTTGACGCCAACCGAAAGGTGCTGGCCAGCAACCGCCCCTCGTTTGACATCTGCCTGGTGCCCCAGGAAACCAGCCATGCCGCCGAGGTGCTCCAGGACCTGGCAACACTGGTGCAATGCGACGTCCTGCAGCTCCAGCAGAAAGCGAGACAGGCCAAAGGACGGCCGCCCTATGAGCCGGTGAAGCTGCTCGCCGACGTGTCGCGGGACGTGCTGGCGCTGGTGCTGACCCACAAGCTGGACCTGCCCGGCATCATCGTCGAAACAAACCCGGTGCGGCATTACCCCTCGGCGGTCCTGGCATGTCATCTCCTCGGCCACCTGGGGGAAATCAGCCTCCGGCAGCTGCAGTCTCCCGCCTTCGCAGGATATAAGACCGGCACCTTCATCGGCAAATCCGGTGTCGAACAAATGATGGAGCGGGAGCTGCGCGGCACCGACGGCGGCTATCAGGCCGAGGTTGACGCGACCGGCTACAAGGTCAACATCATGGGCCGGGTGGATCCGGTGCCGGCCGACAACATCATCCTCACCATCAATGCTGATTTGCAGCAGGCGGCGGAGGATGCGCTGGCGGGAAAAACCGGGGCGATCGCGGCCGTCGACCCCCGCGACGGCCGCATCCTGGCCATGGTGAGCAGCCCTCCGTTTGATCCCAATCTTTTTTCGCGCAGCATCTCTGCACGAGAATGGGGTGAGCTGATCAACAACCCGTCACGACCGCTCATGAACCGTTGCATCCAGACCATGCAGCCGCCGGGCTCAACCTACAAACTGATCACCGCCGCGGCGGCCCTGGCGGAGAAGGAAATCACCCCTGCATCCAGTTTCTTCTGCGGCGGCGCGCTCACCTTCGGCGCCCGTCCCTACCGCTGCTGGCGGAAGGCCGGCCATGGGACGGTGGCGCTGGAACGGGGCATTGTCGAGTCCTGTGACGTGTTCTTCTATCAGCTGGGAATCATGCTCGGACCGGACCGGCTCGCCCGGTACGCCCGCAGCTTCGGTCTCGGCGAGCTTACCGGGATCGGCCTCAGCGAGGAAAAAAAGGGCTTGATTCCCACCTCGGACTGGTACCAGCGCAGATACGGCATACCCTGGCAGCGGGGTGAAAGCCTCTCCATCGCCATCGGGCAGGGCGCCAATCTGCTCACACCGCTGCAGCTGGTCATGGCCTATGCCGCGCTGGCCAACGGCGGCACGCTCTATCAGCCGTTTTTCATCGAGCGGGTGGAAACCGCCGACGGGAAACCGGTGAGGCAGTTTTCTCCCCGGGCGCGGGGACGTCTGCCGCTTGCAAGCGAGACCATAGCCTTCCTCAAAGAGTGTCTCTTCAAGGTGGTGAATTCGCCCTCCGGCACCGGAACCCGCGCCCAGATCCGCGGCGGGGACGTGTGCGGCAAAACCGGAACCGCGCAGGTGATCAATCTCGGCAGGGACAGCCGCTCCCCCCGTGACAGCGATATGCAGGACCACGCCTGGTTTGTTGCCTTCGCCCCGGTGGGCGAGCCCCGCATCGCCGTGGTTGTCTTCGTCGAGCACGGCGGTCACGGGGGAAGCGCCGCGGCGCCGCTTGCGCAAGCGGTTATTTCCCGATTTTTCCAACTGGAGGCATCCGGTGTTTGACCGTCGCCTTATAACCAACTTCGATTGGGGCCTGCTCCTGGTGGCGCTGGCGCTGTCAGCCCTTGGCATTGTTAACATTTACAGCGCCGGCTCGTTCTCCCTGAACGACTCGCCCGCTCCCTTTTTTCTGAAACAGATGTACTGGCTTTCCATCAGCATGATCGTCCTGATCGCCTCGGTCGCCATCGACTACCAGCTCATTGCCAGAAACTGCTATCTGCTGCACGGGACGGCGATACTGCTGCTTATCGCGGCCTTCTTCATCGGGGGGCCCACCGCCGGGACCCACCGCTGGATCCAGATCGGATCCTTTACGTTTCAGCCGTCCGAATTCACCAAGGTCAGCCTGGTCATTTTGCTCTCTTCATCGCTCTCGGGCAGCACGCCCGCCACCGCCGGCCTTTTACGGGGACTGGTGCTGCCCGGCCTTTTTACCGCCGGCACCTTTCTCCTGATCTTTCTCCAGCCGGACCTGGGTACGGCCGGCCTGCTGCTGATTATTTTTATCAGCTTTGTCTTCCTGGTGCGGCTGGATTTCAAGCAGATTGCCGCGGCGGTGGTTTCCGGCCTGGTGCTGCTGCCCTGCTCCCTCTTTTTCATGGAGGAGTATCAGAAAAGAAGGATCATCACCTTTCTCAATCCCGACAAGGATTCCCTGCGCGCCGGCTATCAGGCCATCCAATCCAAAATTGCCATCGGCTCGGGTATGCTTTCCGGCAAGGGTTTTATGAGCGGAACCCAGAGCCAGCTCCGTTTTCTTCCCGAACAGCACACCGACTTTGCCTTTTCGGTATGGGCGGAGGAGTGGGGATTTGTGGGCTCCGCGCTGCTGCTGCTGCTCTTCTTCCTTTTACTATCCAAGGGGCTCAAAATAGCCACGCTTGCCCGGGATCGGCTCGGTTCGTTCATGGCGGTGGGGCTGGTGCTTATTTTATTCTGGCAGGTTTGCATAAATATCGGCATGGTCTGCGGACTGTTCCCCATTGTCGGCGTGCCCCTGCCCTTTGTCAGCTACGGCGGATCCTCCCTGATAACCAACTGGGTTATCGTGGGCCTCTTGCTCAACATCAGGATGAGACGGCTTACCTTTTAAGGAGCTGTTATTTTTTTCTTGAAAAATTGCAGCGTATACTATAAAGAGCTGTGTACTCTGCAGCCGCCGACAGGTCAATGATGGTGAAAAGTGTGTGGAAAAAAATAAGTGATCTTCTGTGCGCACGAATAGAAAGCCAGGCGTATGATGCCTGGATCAAGCCGTTATCCTGCCTGAAACTTGAAAATAAAGAACTTTTTATTGAGGTACCCGATCTCTTTTTCAAGGAATGGCTGGAGGCTAATTACCTTTCCCCGATAAAAGATGCCGCCTCCGAGGTGATCCAGGACACCATCACACTGCAGTTTGTGGTGAACGAAAAAAAAATTCAAAAAAACAAGACCCCGGTCACCCGCCTTGCCCAGACCCAGCCGCTTATCGCTTCAAACATCACCAGCCGATACCGGTTCGACAATTTCGTGGTTGGTTCGAGCAATCAGTTTGCCCATGCCGCCTGCTTTTCCGTGGCCAACAACCCAGCGCTTAACTACAATCCCCTTTTTCTCTTTGCCGGCGCCGGGCTGGGAAAAACCCACCTTTTAAAGGCCATCGGATATCATGCCATCCAAAACAACATCTGTTCGAAGGTTTTATATATATCATCAGAACAATTTACCAATGATCTTATCAATTCCATACGCTACGAAAAAATGGCCGATTTCCGGGAACGATTCAGGACGCTCAGTCTGCTGTTGATTGACGATATCCAATTTATTGCCGGCAAGGAACGGACCCAGGAGGAGTTTTTCCATACCTTCAATACCCTTTATGAGTCGCATCAGCAGATCGTTATGACCAGTGACACCCCTCCCAAGGACATGCATTCGCTTGAGGAAAGGCTGCGCTCCCGGTTTGAGTGGGGTCTTATTGCCGATATACAACCGCCGGACACGGAAACCAAGGTGGCGATTATCAAACAGAAGCTGCGGGGCGAAACGGTGGTTCTTCCCAATGATGTGGCTTTTTTTCTCGCCTCAAACGTAAAATCGAATATACGCGAACTGGAAGGACTGCTCACCCGGGTGGTGGCCTATGCTTCACTGAATAAATGTGATATCACCCTTGATCTGGCCAAGGATGTGCTCAAGGACATTATTAAAACCCGGGAAAAAGAGCTGACCATCGGCATCATCCAGAAGGAGGTTTGCAATTACTTCAACATCAAGCTTTCTGATTTAAAGTCGGTCCGGAAACAAAAAAACATTGTCATGCCCCGGCAGATATGCATGTATTTGGCCCGCAACCTGACAAAATTGTCCTTCCCGGAAATCGGCGCGCAGTTCGGCGGGAAAGACCACAGCACCATCATCTATGCCGTCAATAAAATAGAAAAAGCGCTGCAACACGACAAACAACTGCAAAACCATGTCAACACGATTACCGGCAAACTGACCGGCAGATAGTAACAACCTGTTGATAACCGGTTTACTCTCTGTGCAGTAACCCGGTGCCGCAAAAAAGTGTCAAAACAATCCACCAGAGTTATTCACTGCGGTATGTTTTAAAAAATATGTTATTAGCGGGGTTATCCCCGCGTTCAACAGCGCTACTACTATTATCATTATAAAATTATAAAAAAAAGAGAAGGAGATGCATATGAAGTTTTCCATAGACAAACAGGGACTTGCTGAAATTGTCAAAAAATTTCAAGGCATTCTTGAAAAAAACCCTGTCGTACCCATTGCCTCAAGCCTTCTCATCGAAGCAAAAGAAAATGAGCTGGTGATCAGCGCAACCAATTTTGAAGTGGGTATTATCGTCAGAAAAAATCTGCCGGTGATGGAAAAAGGAACCATCGTCGTCGACGGACAGAAGTTTACCGAGATTGTGAATCAGATGCCGGAGGGAGAGATTCTTCTGGAGCGTACGGATGATGGATGGATAAGCATCAGGCACGGGAAGCACATTCAGTTTAATCTGGCGGTGCTGTCCGACGAGAAAATACCCCCGATCAAGATCGATGAAAAGGTGCGGTACGGTGAGATCGAGGCGGGTCTGCTGTCCGAGCTCATCCAAAGGACCCTGTATGCGGTTTCGGATGATCGGACACGGGATGTGCTGAGGGGCATATTAATAGAAGGGGAGAAAAACAAGGTGAGAATGGTTGCGACCGACGGCCACCGGTTGGCCCTTGTGGAAAAAGACGGCGTGCTTGGCAAGGGTGCCGAGCTGAAGAAAGGGACCATTGTGCCCAAAAGAGGGGCACGGGAAATAAGGAGGCTCGCCCAGGAATTAAAGAATGATGCGGTGGTAAAAGTCGGCTTCAGTGATAAAAATATTACCATTACTGAAGGAGGGGAGACGCTGATTGTTCGTCTGATTGAGGGTGAATTTCCTGATTACCGCATCGCCATTCCCAAGGAGAATACCATTCAGATAGCGATAAAAATCAGAGCGCTGAGCGACACGTTGAAGCGGGTGACGCTGCTGGCGGAGGAGGAAACCAGGGTGGTGAAGTTTCACTGCCGGGACGGGGTGATGATTATTTCATCGAAAAAAGCCGGCGTGGGGGAAGCAACCGAGCAACTGGAGGCTGAATGCAGGGGTGATGCCGTTGAATTCGGGTTGAACAGCCGGTATGTGTTGGACGTGCTCAACACCCTGGAAGGCGAGGACGTGGTGATTGAAGTAAAAGACGGCCAGACCCCGATCGTATTTAAGGAGAAGGGACAGGAAACCATTCTTTCCATTATCATGCCCATGATGCTGTGAAGCGCTCCGCAACGAACTACCTGAGGGCCGTTTTGTCCGCGTGTGCCCGCGGTTATAATACAAGACACATACACAACCTCCGTTCGAAGCGCCATCGTCCTCATAACCTGCTTCTCGCCATCATCCTTGTACTGCCGTCCACCGAACGCATATGAAAAGAAGATATAGCCGCGTGCGAAAGGTTATGAAAAAGACCGGCGTTGATGCGCTGATTGTCAACTCGCCGGAATCGGTCCGATACCTGACCGGGTTTACCGGAAGCGAATCCCTGTTTGTTCTCGGCGGAAGCGAGGTCCGCCTCTTTGTTGATTCCCGCTATACCGAGCAGGCGCGCTCTGAATGCAGGGGGGTGAAGACGGTTGAATGCGCCAGGAAGACCGACGGGGCTCTGCGCTATCTGACGTCGTTGGGGGTGAAGCGCATCGGTTTTGATCCGCGGAAACTGACGGTTGCGGAAAAAAAGGTTTTTGATACAAGCGGCCTCTTTCAGCTGATTGAGGTGCCTGACCTGTTGGAAGGTGTGAGGGCTATAAAGGACGCCGGCGAGATTGCCCGCATGAGAAGCGCCGCGCGCATCGCGTCAAGCGCTCTTGTGGAGGTGCTGGACCGGGTGCGGGTGGGATGGCGGGAAGCAGAGGTTGCTTTTCATCTTGAGTTTGCCATCAGAGAAAAGGGGGCGGAAGGAGTTTCCTTTCCCATCATCGTGGCGTCCGGGGCGCGGGGCGCGCTGCCCCACGGGCTCGCGTCAGGAAAAAAAATAGAGACGGGGGATTTCGTCACCATCGATTACGGCGCGATGCACCGGGGCTACTGCTCGGACGAAACCTGCACCGTGCTGTTCGGCAGGCCGGGAAGCAGGCAGAAAAAGGTGTATCAGGTGGTGAGGGACGCGCACGACCGGTCGATCAGTGCGATAAAACGGGGTATCAGCGCGGGCAGGATCGATGCCGTGGCACGCGGCGTGGTGGAAAAGGCCGGTCTGGGAAAATATTTCAGGCATGGTACCGGACACGGTGTGGGGCTCGCGGTGCATGAGGAGCCGCGCATCGCCCCGGGACAGGAAACGGTTCTGGAAGAGAACATGGTTTTTACGGTTGAGCCCGGCGTATACATCCCCGGCTGGGGCGGCGTACGGATTGAGGATGTGGTTCGGGTGACACGCGACGGATGTGAGCTGCTCAGCTCGGTGAACAAGCAATTAAGGTGTTTGTAAGGAATAAAGGAGATGCAGCATGTATGAGACGTCTGATATTAGAAGAGGGCTGAAGATCGAACTGGACGGCGATGTGTATATGGTGGTTGATTTTCAGCACGTCAACCCGGGAAACTGGCGCGCCTTCATACGGACCAAACTGAAGAGCCTGTCCAAGGGAAACGTTATTGAAAGGACCTTCCGGTCGGGCGAGAAGCTGGGCAGGCCGGACCTTGAAGAAAAGAAAATGCAGTTTTTGTACAGCACCGGCGACCAATACTGCTTCATGGACCAGCAATCCTATGAACAAATGTTTCTGACCGAAGAACATTTGGGAGCCAACAAGGAATTTATGAAGGAAAATGCCACCCTCTCGGTGCTCCTGCACAAGGGAGTTCCCATAGCGGTTGATCTTCCCACCTTTGTTGAGCTGGCTATCGTGCAGACCGAGCCGGGTGCGCGGGGTGACACGGTGACCGGGGGAAGCAAGCAGGCCACCCTGGAGACCGGCGCCGTCATCCAGGTTCCGCTCTTTGTCAACCAGGGCGATGTGGTCAAGGTTGACACGCGCACCGGAACCTATGTGGAACGGGTGTGAGCAACGGGAACGCTTCCGCCGCTAAGGAGGTGTCCCGCGCGCCGGTGAACAAATGAGGGCGGTAGCGGGTGTCCCGGGTTGACCGGGATCGGTCGCGGCGATGCATCATCCTCCGCCGACGGACCGTGACCAAAAAAATACCCTGTTGTGCTCCAAACACAACAGGGTATTGTACATTCAGAACGGAGCGCCGACGCTAGGCGGCCTGTTTTATTTTCACGGCAGCCTGGTTGCTTTCCGCCCTTTTCAGGGTGAGGGTAACGGCGGCGCCCACGATCAGCAGGACGCCGGCAAGAATGAAGGGCGTGCTTGATGTTCCCGTGCTCGGGGTGAGCATCTGGTAGATCCGGCTCATCACGAAGCCGCCGACCCCCCATGCGGTAAACACGAAGCCGTAATTGAGCCCGAAGTTTTTAAGCCCCCAGAGATCCTTGGTGATGGAAGGAAAGAGGGAAAGGTTGGTTCCGTAGTTAAAGCCGATGAAGGTTGCCAGCAACACCAGTATAACCGCATTGTTGGATCCCATGATCCCGATGCAGGCGAACATCAGCAGTGACTGAAACAGCAGCATGATGATCAGGGTGGTGTTTCTGCCGATCCGGTCCGACAGGACGCCGGCAATAATGCGGCCGCCAGCGTTGCCCACGGCCATGATGGCAACCGCCACGAACGCCGCGTCACCCAGGCTTTTCTTGGCCATTTCCCCCACGCTGCTGATTACCATAAGCCCCGCCCCGGCCCCGATGAAATAGATGAACCAGAGTTTCCAGAAGGTGACGGTCTTCATCATCTCGGATGCGCTTTTATCATGCAGCACAGCGGCCGGCTTTGCCTTTGCACCCTTGCCCGGTGCGGGCTGCTGCTGCGGGACATATCCCTTGGGGGGGTTGACCAGCAACAACGAGAGCCCGCAGACTACCACCAGAAAAGCCAGGCCGAAGAAGAGCATGGCCTTCTGCAGGCCCCAGGCGCCGACCAGGTATTTGGAAAGCGGTGCAATGTAGAGCGAGGCCAGCCCGAAGCCGGAAACCACCAGGCCGGCAATCAAGCCGGTTTTGGCCGGGGGAAACCATTTGAGCGCCGGCGGGGTGGCGGACGAATAACCGAAACCGATGCCGGTGCCGGCAAGCACGCCGAAGCCAAGCACCCACGCCGAATAACTGGCAGTGGAGGAAATCCAGGTAAAGCCGATGCCCACCAGCAAACCGCCCATGAGCGCGGTGATGCGCGGGCCAAGCTTGTCCTGGCACCTTCCGGCAAGGATCATCGAAAAGGCAAACATCAGGCAACAGACGGCGTAGGGATCATTCAGCGACGCTTTATCCCAGTTAAACGCACCATCGCCGCCTTTTTCGATGGAGTCCTTGATGGCGCCCTTGAAAATGGACCAGGTGTACAGGATGCCCAGCGCCAGGTTAATGCCGACCCCGGCCCACGTCACCATCCACCCCTTGTTCTTGATTGCAGCTTCTGACATACAAAGGACCTCCTCCCCTCAGGCACAGGGGATCCGCTTCATCAGGACGGTTCTGCTATTGTCTTCCCTTGACCAGATCATCGACCACTTTTGGTTCCGCAAGCGTCGTAATATCCCCGAGATCATCAACCTCGCCGGCGGCGATCTTCTTCAGGATTCTTCTCATGATCTTTCCGCTGCGGGTCTTGGGAAGACCGTCGGCGAAGTGAATCTTGTCCGGCGTGGCAATGGGACCAATCTCCTTGCGCACATGATTGACCAGGTCCTTTTTCAGCTGATCGGTCTTCTCCACGCCGCTGTTCACGGTGACAAATGCGTAGATGCCCTGCCCCTTGATATTGTGGGGGAATCCCACCACCGCTGCTTCAGCGACCGACGGATGAGAGACCAGGGCGCTTTCCACCTCGGCGGTGCCCATGCGGTGACCGGACACGTTGATGACGTCATCGAGCCGTCCCATCAGCCAGTAATCGCCGTCTTTATCCAGCCGGGCGCCGTCGCCGGTGTAGTATCTGCCCGGGAACTGGATGAAGTAGGTGTCGCGGAAACGGTCGGGATCGCCGTAGACGCCACGCATCATGCCCGGCCATGGCTGTTCGATGCAGAGGTAACCGCCTTCGTTGACCCCGGCGGGTGTGCCGTCCTCCCGCACCACGAGGGGCTTGACCCCGGGGAAGGGCCTGCCGGCGGAACCCGGCTTTACGTCAATGGCCCCGGCAAGCGGCGTGATGAGAATGCCGCCGGTTTCGGTCTGCCACCAGGTGTCAACGATGGGGCATCGCCCGCCGCCGATCATGTTGTAGTACCACATCCAGGCTTCCGGATTGATGGGTTCACCCACCGTTCCCAGAATGCGCAGGCTGCTTAAATCCTTGCCTTTTACCCACTCATCTCCTTCCTTGGCAATGGCCCGGATGGCGGTGGGGGCGGTATAAAACTGGTTGACCTTGTACTTCTCAACAATCTGCCAGAAGCGGTCATACTTTGGATAGCTGGGCACGCCTTCAAACATGATGGTGGTGGCGCCGTTTGAGAGTGGCCCGTACACGATATAGCTGTGGCCGGTGATCCAGCCGATGTCCGCCGTGCACCAGAAGACGTCCTCTTCCTTGTAATCGAAAATCCATTTGAAGGTCTGGTAGACATATACCAGGTAACCGCCGGTGGTGTGGAGCACCCCTTTGGGCTTTCCGGTGCTGCCGCTGGTATAGAGGATGAACAGGGGATCTTCCGCGTCCATCGGCACCGGCTCGCACGCAGTGCTGATGTCGGACGCGCCCATTTCTTCATGCCACCAGAAGTCCTTTCCCCCTTTCATAGAGACCTGGCTGCCGGTGCGTTTCACCACAATGCAGGTCTTGACCGAGGGACATTCTTCCATGGCCTTGTCCGCGCTCTTCTTCAGATCAATGACCTTGCCGGAACGGTAGCTTCCGTCTGATGTGATCACCATGTTTGAGCCGCAGTCCTGAATGCGGTCGCGCAGGGCCTCGGCGCTGAAGCCGCCGAAGACGATGCTGTGGATGGCCCCGATGCGGGTGCAGGCGAGCATGGCAATGGCCAGCTCCGGGATCATCGGCAGGTAGATGGACACCCGGTCTCCCTTTTTAATCCCTTTCTTTTTCAGAACGTTGGCGAACTTACACACCTCATCATGCAGCTGCTGATAGGTAAAGGTTTTACTTTCACCTTCGGGCTCCCCTTCCCATATTAAGGCGGGCTTATTCTTCCGGGTCGCCAGATTACGGTCCAGGCAATTGTCGGACACGTTGAGCTTTCCGCCCCGGAACCACTCTATTTTGGCGTTTTTAAAATCGCTGCTCTCTACCTTGTCCCACTTCTTGAACCAGTGCAGCTGCTCGGCGCATTCCGCCCAGAACCCTTCGGGATCCTCAATGGATCGCTTATAGATTTTATTGTATTCGTCAACGCCCTTCACGTAGGCCGTTTTCTTAAGCGCCTCTGGAACCTTGAAGACCCTTCCCTCTAAACTCACTGAAGATATTGTTTTTCCTTCTGCTGCCATAGTAAACCTCCTTTGTATCATTAAATGAGTGAACGCTCATTCATACACTTGAGTGTGCATTTTGTCAAGCATTTTTTAGGGGCACCGGGGCTGTGCAGGATGTATCAGAAGCAATGACCGGTGAGCAGCGGGGGATCCTGTATACCGGATGCGCGTTGGGTGACGTCCCGGGACATGAGGCGTAGATGGTCTGCGTCTTTCTGCGTGTGATGTGAGGTACAGGGGGAGGGGTGTTTGATGACCCAACGGTCAGCGTTTGGCGCTGATTATGCAGAGCAAATCACCCTTTTTTACCGAATCACCTGTTTTGCGGGCTATTGTTTTCACCGTGCCGTCGGCGGGCGAAGCCAGTTCGTTCTCCATTTTCATTGCCTCAAGCACGGCCACGATATCGCCGGACATGATCGACTCGCCCTCGCTTACTTTGTACGCAATGATGATTCCCGGCATCGGTGCGGTTATGGATATGTCTCCCGGTGCGGGTGCCGCGCCCTCTCCGGCCGGCTTCTCCTTCCCTGCGGTAACCGGCGCATCTTCCCGCGCCGCAGCGGTCATTTCCTTGCCCGTGCCGGCCGCGGTCCGTGGCGCAATCGATTCCGGCGCCGGTTCCAGCCCGTATTTCCATCTGAGGAAACGTTTGCCGGTGGTCGGGTAGAGGGCATAGGTCAGCAGGTCCCCCTCGTCCCGGGCCAGATCCCCTGCCTCCGCCCGGGCCTTTTCCAGTTCAGGGGCGAGGATGTCCGCCGGCCTGCAATCAATCGGTTTTTCCCCGCGCCCATACCCTTTGAGGCACGCGCGCTGCACCTCGGGATCCATGGGCACGGGAGGGCGTCCATAGAGTCCGTAGGCATAATCCTTCACCTGGGACGATACCATGTGATATCTGCCAAAAAGCACGTTCTGCACTGCTTGCGTTCCGACGATCTGGCTGGTGGGGGTTACCAGCGGGGGATATCCAAGGTCTTTGCGTGTCCGGGGCAGTTCTTCATACACCTCATCCAGCCGCTGCAGCGCATTGGCTTCTTTGAGCTGGCTTATCAGGTTGGAGAGCATGCCGCCCGGTATCTGGTGCAGCAGGACGCCCGCGTCGATGATGGACATTTTGGTGTTGTTGATAAAATCGCCGTAGCGTGGCAGGATGGATTCAAGGTACCTGCCGAGCTCATCCAGCAGCGACAGATTTAAACCCGTATCCCAGGGCGTATCCTGCAGCGCCACCACCAGCGGCTCGACTGCCGGCTGGGAGGACCTGAGGGCAAGCGGCGCTAGGGTGGTGTCGATGACGTCTATGCCGGCCTCTATGGCTTTGAGATAGGCCATGGAAGCCATGCCGCTGGTGTAGTGAGAGTGGAGCTGGATGGGAATGGAGACCGCTTGTTTAAGCGCCGATACCAGGTCGTATGCATCCAGGGGTGACAGCAAGCCCGCCATGTCTTTGATGCACAGAGAGTCGGCGCCCATGGTTTCAAGCAGCCGCGCTTTTTTCACAAAATAATCGATGGTAAAGACCGGCCCGCCCAGCCGCCGCCCGGTCAGCGAGTAGCAGATGGTTCCCTGTATGTGCTTGCCGCACTCCCGTATGGCGCGAAAGGATTGTTCAAAGTTCCTTTCATCGTTGAGCGCATCAAAGACGCGAAAGATGTCCATGCCGCACTCCGCGGCATGGTGGACAAAGGCCCTGACCACGTCATCGGCATAGTGGCGGTAGCCGACCAGATTTTGTCCGCGCAGCAGCATTTGCAGGGGGGTTTTGGTGATGTGCTTTTTTAAGGTGCGCAGCCACTGCCAGGGATCCACGTTCAAAAACCGGGTGGCGACATCAAAGGTGGCGCCGCCCCACACCTCTAACGAATGAAAGCCCGCCGCATCCATCTGTTCGGCGATGGGGAGCATGTCATCAGGATGCATGCGCGTCGCCAGAGAGGACTGGTGGGCGTCTCGAAACGTGGTATCGGTCACGCCTATGGCGTGTGCGGGCATGGTTGTATGCATGGTCCTTGTCACCCTCCACCGGACGCATGGGGTCCGGTGCGGTAGCATGACTGCTTAGTGCATCACGGGCGGGGTCACTTCTTTTATCACCCGGGTTCCCTCCACCCGGGTTTCCACCAGCGCCCGGGACTGGCCGGGGGAATCCCCGTCGCCGCCCCGGCAGTCCTGATAGCGGATCAACGCTTCCACAGAGGACAGAAGCCGGCAACGCCGCATGCCGCTTTCCACCCGCTCCTCAAAGAAGATGCCGTCGCCCGCCTGTGAAAAAAACCGCCCCGCGATCCCGGGCAATCCCGACACCTTGGAGGCATCGCAGACGTGGTCCCAGAAGAACAGCGGGGCCTCGGCGAGCGTCTCTTCGACGGTGGTTGACCGGTGGACCAGGTTCCTCACCGCCCGTTGTTCGGCAAGGGATGCTTCAAGCGAATCCGCGCTCAAGCTCCGGATGGTGCCGGGCAGGGCCTTGGCCGGATCGGTGTCGCCCACCAGGTCAATGAAGCTCGGGTAAAACCCGTTCTGATAGTGCGTGTCCGGCCGCTCGCATAAGAGGTACGCGATGACCGGCTGGTTTCTGAAATAGTTCATCAGCCGGGGATAAAACGGCTTGTCTTTATGCACGGCATAGAGGCGCTCAACCCGGTCCATCTCCACCGGGTCAAACGGCCGGCGGGCGATGACCGAGGCCACCGGATCTATCATCTTCATGATTTCGGCTTCACGGGAAATGCCATCCGGTTTGATCATGAAAAAAATCGGAGCGTGGCGGCGGAGGGCGGCGGACATCATCTGGTTTTGATCAGGTATTTTTCAATGATGCTGTTGAGCGGAACCACCGGCGTTCCCTTGCCGTCCCGGTACAGCAGGAGGTTTTCATAGTCCGACTGCCACACCAGGGTTCCTGGGGCGATGATGCCCTTGCATCCCGGCTCCCCGCTTCCGTAGAGTCGATAGGTCCCTTCAACCGCGCGGGGGGATGCGTAGAAATGGAATTCAGATTCAACGTAGTCAAAAAAGCGGTGCTGTTCGGGAAAGTCACCCGGTTCAAACCAGAGCTTGATTTCCCGCTCCGCTTCCACGGCGTCTTCGGATGCGTGCACCGCATTATCGATGAGGGTTTCCTGGGCCACGTCGAAATCCATGTAGCCCAACTGCGCACGCAGGGTTATGATGCCCTTTTCCTTGGCCAGCTGCTTGGCGTCCTTGGGCTTGGTCGGCCCGAAGTACGCCTTGATCCGGTTCACCACATCGGCGGCTTCGTACACAATGGCCACCACCCGTCGCTTCTCGGGCTGGGCCGGATAATGCAGCTCGCCCATGATGTAGCGAAGGGTTGCCTCATAAAACGATTTGCCGCGGATGTTGGCGTAGTGCTCACGGGCCAATTCCTCGGTGGCCCGCACCACCTTCAGGGCGGCGATGACCGGATTGTGCACCGCCGATACGCGCTCGACAATAAAGCCGGTGAGCGAGTATAGGAGCGCGTCGGGCTTGATTAAGACAAGGGTCTGTTCGATGTCACCGTGCGCTGCTTTCATGCCGTTCATTCCTCGTATCCGGTTTGGCTGCGAAGGGCCTGCCGGCGGTCATCTGCCGGGGGAACGCATGCAGCACCATTAGTATGATGCCCGGCTCTTGTCAAGTGAAAAGGGGATGAGCGCGCGGCGCGCTTCAGCCGGCGCGCAGGCCCGGGGAGCCTCCCGGCACCACCGGGACGGGGCATCGGTTCGCTTCAGATGATGGAGGCGTCTTTCAGGCCTTTTTTGAGGATTTCCAGCACATTTCCGCCTGCTGCGTCGACCACCGGGATTACCTCGAACTGCATCAGGCCGATGAAGCCGGCAAGGAGCGTGCCCAGCGCTTCGGCGCTTGCGGTGTTGACAATGTTGATAAATCCGCCCCGCTCCCCCACCATCGAATAGCGGGCCACAACCGTAACGCCTGCCGGCGGGTTGGCGAATATCTCGTTTTCCTTGGTGATCACCGTTTTCAGCATCATCGGGTTATACTTGCCGAGCAGGGCAAATAACATAGCGCTCCTCCTTCCGGTTGATGAATAAGTGCGACAGCCGAACCGTTCCCAATCCCTTTACACCCCCACCAGGGGAAAGACCGTATCCTTGATATAGCTCACCACCCGCTCCGCCTCCGTGCGCGCCATTTCCTTTTCGCTGTCCCGGACCACCAGCGGGGGATCCTCGGCAAGCGAGCCCGATTCGGCTTCCGGGCCGTACATCATGCCGCCCACCGCGCCGAGAAAAATATCCTCGGGTGTCAGCCGGTTCATAAGCGCCCAGACCAGCGCCCAGGTGCGGGCGGAAACGTAAATGTTGTAACCCCCGCCGCCCAGGGCGAGCACCCGGGGGGACAGATCGGCGATGGCGCGGGCCGCCCGGCAGATGGGGTGATTGCTCATGTTCAGGTGAACCAGGGGATCGGCATGGTGGGCGTCGGCGCCGAAAACGGCGACGGTTACATCGGGGGCAAACCGCTGCAGGAGCGGCGGCACGATGCGGGAGAAGGCGCTTACATAGATTTCGTCGTCGGTTCCCGGCAGGAGCGGCACGTTAACCGTATAGCCTTTTCCGGCGCCGTCCCCGATTTCCCATTCAAAACCGGACCAGGGATACAGGCTTTTTCCGCTTTCATGAAAGGATATTTTCAATACCCGGCTGTCGTGGTAAAAGGCGTCCTGCACGCCGTTTCCGTGATGGGCATCAAGATCAACATACGCAACCTTAAGCCCCTGCCGCAGAAAATGGGCGATGGCAATGCCGGCGTCGTTGATGTAGCAGAAGCCTTCCGCGTGACCCCGGCCGGCGTGATGAAATCCCCCGAACACATTGAGCGCCAGTGTACAGTCCCCGCTCAGGAGCATCTCGGCCCCGCGGTAGGTTGCCCCGGCGGCGAGGGTGACGAGGTCATAGAGGCCCTCGAAGACGGGATTTTCATCGGTGCCCAGTCCACATCCCAGCATCTCAAAGCGGAAGGTGTTGGCGCTGGCGGCCTGCAGCAGGCGCAGATATTCATCGCTGTGGAACAGGGTGAGCTTTTCAAAACCGAGCGGTTCGGGCCGGACAATGTCTATCCAGGGGTGATCAAGCAATCCGTAGCGGTGGCAGAGCTCGTAGACAATTTTGGCCCGTGAGGTCTTAAACGGGTGCAGCGGCCCCAGCTCATACTGGGAAAAAACCTCCGAATAGAAAAACGCCGATTTCATGGTATCTGTGGGTAACGTAATCGGGTCCTTGTCGCCTGACGTTGTCCATCCTAAAACAGCATGCACTATAAATGTGAAGTATGGCATTGTCAAGATTAAACCCGGTTTGATGGCGTTGCGATAATACGTGGTATCGCCGTAAATGGCAGCTTGACAAAGCTTCTTTAAGTATGGTAGACATCACCAATGTAACTGCATTAATTCATTACATTTAATTGCAGTACTTCACAAAGGGGGTAAAGTATGGCATATGACGCGACAAAGATGAAGGACTGGCAGATTTCGGAAGCGGCGGAGAAAAATATGCCAACCCCGGAGCAGTGGCGCGAAAAGCTTTCCCTGCGCCAGGATGAAATCATTCCCATGGGCAGGCTGGCCAAGCTGGACTTTTTGAAAATTATCGACCGGCTCAAGGGACGGCCGGATGGAAAGTATATCGAAGTGACCGCCATTACCCCCACCCCGCTGGGAGAGGGGAAAAGCACCACCTCGGTCGGGCTGATTGAAGGCCTGGGCAAGCGCGGGAAGCTGGTGGGCGGCTGCCTGCGCCAGCCTTCCGGCGGTCCTACCATGAACGTCAAAGGGACCGCCGCCGGCGGCGGGAACGCCCTGCTCATTCCCATGACCGAATTTTCCCTGGGGCTCACCGGCGACATCAATGATATTACCAATGCCCACAACCTAGCCATGGTGGCGCTGACCGCCCGGATGCAGCATGAAAGAAACTATACTGACGAGCAATTGCAGCGGCTGACCGGCATGCGGCGGCTGGATATAGATCCCACCCGCATCGAGATGGGCTGGGTGATGGATTTTTGCGCGCAGAGCCTGAGGAATATCATTATCGGCCTGGGCGGGCGGTCCGACGGCTTCCTCATGCAGAGCAGGTTCGGCATCGCCGTGGGTTCTGAATGCATGGCCATCCTGTCGATCGTAAAAGACCTGGCCGACCTGCGCGAGCGGCTCAACCGCATCACCGTGGCCTTCGACAAGAACGGCAGGCCGGTCACCACCGGCGACCTGGAGGTGGGGGGGGCCATGGCCGCATGGATGCGCAACACCATCAATCCCACCCTGATGAGCACGGCCGAGTACCAGCCCTGCATGGTGCATGCCGGCCCCTTTGCCAACATTGCCGTCGGCCAGTCCTCCATCATCGCCGACCGCATCGGCCTCAAGATGTTTGACTATCATGTCACCGAAAGCGGCTTTGCCGCGGACATCGGTTTTGAGAAATTCTGGAACGTCAAGTGCCGGTTCAGCGGCTTGAAGCCCCATGTGTCGGTGTTGACCACCACCATCCGCGCGCTCAAGATGCACGGCGGCGGGCCCAAGGTGGTGGCGGGCATCGCTCTTCCCGATGAGTACACCAGGGAAAACTTGAGCCTGCTGGAAAAGGGGCTGCCCAACCTGATTCATCACATAAAAACCATCCGCAAGTCGGGCATGAACCCGGTGGTGAGCATCAATTATTTCCAGACCGACACCAAGGATGAAATAGCGATGGTAAAAAGGGCGGCTGAGGCCGCGGGGGCGCGCTGCGCCAAGGCAACCCATTGGGCGCAGGGCGGCGAGGGGGCGCTGGAGCTTGCCGACGCGGTGATCGACGCCTGTGAGGAAAAGGTCGACTTTACCTACCTGTATCCGCTGGAGATGAAGCTGCGGGAGCGCGTACGGACCATTGCCCGCGAGGTATACGGGGCGGACGGCGTTTCCTGGTCTCCTGAGGCGGAGCAGAAGGCCAAGGCGCTGGAAGGCGACCCCCAGTTTGATGAGTATGCGACCATGATGGTGAAAACCCACTTGAGCCTGACCCATGAACCCGCCATGAAAGGCGTCCCCAAGGGCTGGACCCTGCCCATACGCGACGTGCTGATCTATTCCGGCGCCAAGTTTTTGTGCCCCTGCGCGGGCACCATCAGCCTCATGCCGGGTACCAGCTCAAATCCGGCCTTCCGAAGGGTTGACATTGACGTCAAGACCGGCAAGGTTTCCGGGCTCTTTTAACGTGGACCGCCGTACCACCATGAAAACCGTCACCGTACATTTTCTGCCTGCGGGGAAACGCGTGACCGCCGCTCCGGGCGAGATCCTGGTTGATGTGGCCATGAATGCCGGCGTCCACATCAATGCGGCCTGCGGCGGGGAAGGGGTCTGCGGCAAGTGCCGGGTGCTGATAACCTCCGGCGAGGTAAGCAGTCCGGAATCAGGCATGCTCTCGGCGGCGGAGACCGGCGCGGGCTACCGCCTGGCGTGCCAGTCACGGCTGACGGGGGACGTGGAGGTCACCGTGCCGGAAACAAAGCCGGTGGAGAAGGGCGCGGTGCAGGGCCCCCGCGTCCGGGTTCCCGACGGCAGGCAGGCGGTTTCCCAGGAGATTGAAAAGCTGGTGGGCGGGGCCTGGTATAATCCCGCCCTGCAGAAATTTTTTGTGGAGCTTGATCCCCCGACCTTAAGCGATAATGTGAGCGATCTCTCGCGGTTGGTGCGGGCGCTCAAGAAACAGCATGACCTGGAGCATGTCTCCATCGACTTTCTCCTGCTGAAGCGGCTCTCGCGCGCCCTGCGGGACGCCGAATGGAAGGTGACCGTCACCGTGGTGCAGACACGGGTGGAATCGCAGCTGGGTGAGCGCCAGCTGCGCGGCTCGCGGCGCCCCAAGCTGATCAGCGTGGAGCCGGGGGACACCACCCGCGAGCACTATTCCATTGTCATGGACATCGGGACCACATCGCTCTGGGCTCAGCTGGTTGATCTGAACGGCAGGAACGTTTTGGCGGAGGCATCCGCCTACAACCCCCAGATCGAGTTCGGCGATGATGTCATCAGCCGCATTGTCTACTCCCAGAAGCCCGGGGCCCTGTCCGCCCTTCAGCAGGTGGTGGTGGAGGCCCTCAACGGCATCATCCGCGAGCTGGTGGAACAGGCGGGAATCGAACGGGGGCGCATCTCGCACATCACCGCCGCGGGCAACACGGTGATGACCCATCTGCTGGTCGGGCTTGATCCCAAATTTATCCGGGCGGCCCCCTACGTCCCGGTGGCAAATTTTATTCCCCCGGTGCGGGCGATCCGGGTCGGCCTGACCGTCCCCGATCACGTCTATCTCTACACCTTTCCGTCGGTGGCCAGCTATGTGGGCGGCGATATCGTGTCCGGCGTGCTGAGCTCCGGCCTCTACCAGCGCAAGGAGCTCACCCTCTACATTGACATCGGCACCAATGGGGAGATTGTGGTGGGTAACGATGACTGGCTGATGACCGCCTCCTGTTCGGCCGGCCCCGCCTTTGAAGGGGGCGGCCTCAAATGCGGCATGCGGGCGGCGGCGGGGGCCATTGAGAAATTTCACATCAACCCGGATACGCTCGAGCCCATGATCATGACCATCGGTAGGGTCAAGCCCAAAGGCATCTGCGGCTCCGGGGCAATCAACATCCTGGCCGAATTTCTGGAAACCGGCGTGATTGCCCAGAACGGAAAGATGAACGGCTCCTGCCGGACGCGTCGCATCAGGGAGGGCGCCGACGGGCTGGAATATGTGCTTGCCTACAAGGAGGAGACCGGCGCGGAGAAGGACGTGGTCATAACCGAGGCGGATATCGAGAACCTCATCCGGGCCAAGGCGGCCATGTTTGCCGGTTACCAATGCCTGCTGGGCAAGGTGGACCTGACCTTTCAAGACCTGGACCGGGTGATCATCGCCGGGGCGTTCGGCGACTACATTGACCTGGAGAAGGCCATTACCATCGGGCTGCTGCCGGAGCTGCCCCATGACCGCTACATTTTTATCGGCAACGGCTCTTTGCTTGGCGCGCGGCTCATCTCGCTTTCCAGTGAACTGCTGGATGACGGAGAGCGCATCGCCCGGAAAATGACCAATGTCGAGCTGAGCGAGGACCGCTCGTTCATGGACAAGTACGTGGCCGGCATGTTCCTTCCCCACACCGACGGACGACTTTTTCCCGAGGTGAGCGCGCGACTGTCTGCCGGAAAGAAAATATGTTAGCTTTGTTGCAGGGGGTAGAGCGGATGATCCCCCGGGGCGGTTGGGTATGAGCATGGTTATTGCAGTTGCCGGGAAGGGGGGGACGGGCAAAACCACCCTTGCCGGGCTGATCATCAGATACCTGCGCCGAAGCGGCCGCACGCCGATTCTGGCGGTTGATGCGGATCCCGATTCCAACCTGCCCCAGGCCATCGGCCTGGGCGGCGAAAAGAGCATCAGCACCATCGGCCGGGCGAGGCAGGAGTTTTTTGCCGGCAGGGGGGCGGTTCCGGCGGGCGTGCCCAAGGAGGCCTATCTGGAGCTGCGCTTAAACGAGGCGCTGGTTGAGTCGGCGGAGATCGATCTGCTGGTGATGGGCAGGCCGGAAGGGGCGGGATGCTATTGTTACATAAATAATGTATTGCGGCATTTTCTGGAATCGCTGGGCCGAAATTATCCCTACGTGGTCATAGACAACGAGGCCGGGCTGGAACACCTGAGCCGGCGCACCGCCCAGCGGATCGATCTGCTCATGGTGGTTTCCGACTACTCGTTGAACGGCCTTCGTGCGGCGGAGCGGGTTCGCCGGCTTTCGGAGGAGCTTGATCTCGATATCGGCAGGCGCTGCCTGGTGATCAACCGGGTGCCCGGCGAGCTCAGCGAAGCGTTTAGGGAGCGGGCCGAGGCGCAGGGCCTGGGCATCCTCGGGGTGGTCCCGATCGATCACGGCATCAGCGACGGCGACCTGGCGGGGAGGGCGGTGATGGACCTGCCCGATGACAACCCGGCGGTCGGGGCGGTACGTGCATTGATGCAGAAGGTTATTGCCGCCTCGTAAGCGCGGCGACAGGGGGGAAGACGGTGACGGCAACAATAATCAACGGCAACGAAATCGCGCAGCAGATCCGGGAAGAGCTGAAGCGGGAGGTTGCCGCCATGCAGGAACAGTATCATGTAGTACCCGGGCTGGTCACCATTCTGGTGGGAGACAATCCCGCTTCGGTGAGCTACGTCACCGCCAAGCAGAAAACCTCCCACGAGCTCAACTTTTATTCCATTCAGGACAATCAGCCGGCCGACATACGCGAAGAAAAGCTGCTCGCGCTTATCGGCGCCTATAACCGGGACAGCAGGATTCACGGCATCCTGGTGCAGCTTCCCCTGCCCGGGCACATTGATGAAAAGAAGGTGTTGAATGCCATCGATCCCGACAAGGATGTCGACGGATTTCACCCGGTCAACGTGGGACGGCTGATGATCGGCGGCAGGGAGGCGAAGTTTCTGCCCTGCACCCCCGCCGGCATCCAGGAGCTGATTGTGCGGTCGGGGTTTGAAACCGACGGGGCGGAGGTGGTGGTGGTGGGCCGGTCCAATATCGTGGGCAAGCCCATTGCCAACATCATGCTGCAAAAGGCAAAAGGCGCCAATGCCACGGTCACGGTGATTCATACCCGCACCCGGGACATGGCCATGCATTGCCGGCGGGCGGACATCCTGATTGTCGCGGCCGGGGTCCCCGGCCTGGTCAAACCGGAATGGATAAAACCGGGCGCGTGTGTTATTGACGTGGGGGTAAACCGGGTGGGAGAGAAGATCAGCGAAAAGACCGGCAAAAAAGTCGCCATTCTCAAGGGTGATGTTGATTTTGACGCGGCAAAGGAAATCGCCGGCGCCATCACGCCGGTGCCCGGAGGCGTGGGCCCCATGACCATTACCATGCTGATGAAGAATACGGTGAAGGCGGCAAAGTCCGCGCTCAACATACCATAATACCGTTTGTGCAGAGGAGGCAGCGCATGGCACTTACCATTGCACCCCAGAAATATGCCGGCAGCGTCCGGCCGATGGTTGTCGGCTCAGGCGCAAAAGCATTCGCCGCCGGCGGCGACACGGCGTATCCCTTTTTCACCTTTGAGGGGAAGATGCCCAATGCGCCCCGGATCGGCATACAGGTGCCGGATTGCGCGCCTGAGGACTGGGCGGAGGCCTGCCGTGAACCCTACCGGGACGTGCTCAACGATCCGGTGGCCTGGGCCAGGAAAGCGCAGGACGAGTACGGGGCCGATTTCATCCAGCTCTGGCTCAAGAGCACCGACCCCAACGGTCTCAACCGGAGCGCCATTGATGCCGCCCGCATCGTGCAGGAGGTGGCCGGGGCCATCGAGGTGCCGCTGCTGGTCTGGGGCTGCGCCAATGCGGCCAAGGACGCGGAGGTGCTGAGCAAGGTTGCCGAGGTGTGCGCCGGGAAGGACCTGATGATCGGCCCGGTCTGCGAGGACAACCACCGGCAGCTGGGCGCCCAGGCGCTGGCCTACAACCTGACCGTGGTCGCCAGCAGCCCCATCGACATCAACCTGGCCAAGCAGCTCAACATCCTGCTCAACAATCTCGGGGTTCCCCTCGATAAAATCCTCATTGACCCGACCACCGGCGGGCTGGGCTACGGGATTGAGTATACCTACTCGGTCATGGAACGGATACGGCAGGCAGCGCTGACCCAGGACGATGACAAGCTGCAGTGCCCCTTCCTCTGCAACCTCGCCGACGAGGTGTGGAAGTGCAAGGAGGCAAAACTTCCCACCGACGCCAAAATGGGCGACGCCGCCACGCGCGGCGTGCTCATGGAGGCCATAACCGCCGTCACCCTGCTCAACGCCGGGGCGGCGCTGCTGGTCATGCGCCACCCCGAGGCCATCCGCCGGGTGCGGGAGTACATTGCCGAGCTCGGCGGGTTTGCCCCGCCGGCGCCGACGCGGGCAAAGGTGGTTCCGGTGAAAAAGGCCGCCGCCGCGCCCGGCGCTGCCGCCGGCATCTCCTCAGCGGTCATGACCTCGCTGCGGGAGGGCGCGCGCTGCAAGGTCCTGCAGTGCGTGGACACCCCGTCGGAGCTCTCGCCGGGCTGCGCCATGGCGCTGATCAAAATCATTGACGATGACGATGCGGCGGGGGACGAGCTGGTGCTCATGGTGCCGCGGGACGTCCCGCTTGAAGCGACGCCGGTTCAGGAGTCCGCTCCTGCGGCACGGGAAACCAGGAAGCAGGAGGCGCCCCAATCCGAGTTCCAGCCATCGCCGGTCTGGTCGCCCATCGAGGACCCGACGGAGGGATACGGCTACACCCTTGAGGAAAAGAAGGATTTTGCCGGCCGGCCGGTCAAGCTCATTCAGAACACCTATGAAGCGGGCCAGGCGGAAGGAAAGGGCGACTGGCGCGCCAAGCTGAAGGACAAGGAAGAAATGATCCGGCAGGTGAAAACCGAGCTTCATTACTGGTACGGCGAAGGATACGGCAGTGAGCGGCGCAAGAAGCCGGCATAGGGAAGCACCAAACCCAGGCAAGGAGGAGCATCGTGTCTAAAATCATCGCATCCGCGGCCATCCGGGGCGCTCACAAGATTGCCCACCGGGTGGAGAAAAAATATGCCGAGGCCCTGGCCCGGTACGGACCCGGCCGGCAGATTGGATTTCCCGACACGGCCTATTACCTGCCCATCATCTACTCGATGCTGGGCATCCCGGTGAAGAATCTGGGCGACTGCCAGCCGGTGTTCCGGCGGTGCCGGGCGCTGCTGCCGCCGCTGGTGAAGGAAGCGCACCACCTCCCCTATCTTGCGCCGGCCCTGGACGCGGGGATGGCCACGCTCTTTTACGAAGAGGTGGAGGAGGCGATCCGCTATCTGGAGCAGCCCGATTTTTATCTCACCGGGGAAGAGGTGTCGGACAGCAATATCTGGCTGGGCGCCGCCAATGACATCATCCTGCGGAAGCGGGGGGTGGAATTTGTCGACGGCAGCGCGCCCGGCTTTGCCGCGGTGGTGGGCGCGGCCCCCGACAAGGATACCGCGGCGAAGATTGCCCACGAGCTGCAGCTCAAAAACCTCTATGTGTTCATGGCCTCGCACAACAACGGCGCCAGATTTTCCGAGCAGCTGGTGGAGGCGGGCGTGCAGATCGGCTGGAACACCCGGCTGGTGTCCTTCGGCCCCGACATTTCTGCGGCGGTGTTTGCGCTGGGGTTTGCCTCGCGCGCGGCCATGGCCTTCGGCAACATCAAACCCGGGGACTTCAGGAAAAACCTGATTTACAACAAGGACCGCATCTTTGCCTTTGTGCTGGCGCTGGGCTTTGTTTCCGATGAATGGTATGCCAACGCGGCCGGCTGCATCAATTACGGCTTCCCGGTTATTGCAGACACCCCCATACCGGAGGTGCTGCCCACCGGGATCTGCACCTACGAGCATGTCGTCTCCAACGTCCCGCATGAGCAGATGGTGGCGCGGGCCATCGAAATCAGAGGGCTCAAGGTGACCGTCACCGAGGTGCCCATCCCGGTGGCGTACGGCCCGGCCTTCGAGGGCGAGCGGGTGCGCGGCGATGATATTTACCTGGAATGCGGCGGGGGAAGGACGCAGATGATCGAGATCTCCGAGATGAAGGACATGTCGGAGGTTGAGGACGGCAAGATCGAGGTGGTGGGCAAGGATATTCCCGATGTTCCCGCGCAGAGCAGGCTGCCGCTGGCTATCTTTGTTCAGATCGCCGGCCGCCAGATGCAGGAGGACTTCCTTCCCATCCTGGAGCGCCAGATCCACCACCTGATCAACTACGCCCAGGGCCTGATGCACATCGGCCAGCGCGACATCGCCTGGATCCGGATCGCCAAGCAGGCGGTGGAAAAGGGGCTGACCCTCAGGGACATCGGCAAAATAATCCATGCCATGTTTCACAAGGATTTTGGCGCCATCCTGGACAAGGTGCAGATTACCATCTATACCGGGGAGGACAAGGTGCAGGAAATCACCCGGAACGCGCGGGAGGTGTTCAAGAGCCGCGATGAGCGCATCGCCGGCATGACCGATGAAGATGAGCCGGTGTTCTATTCCTGCACCCTCTGCCAGTCGTTCGCCCCCTCCCATGTCTGCGTGGTGACGCCGGAGCGCACCGGGCTGTGCGGCGCCTACAACTGGCTCGACTGCAAGGCGTCAAACGAGATCAATCCCACCGGCCCCAACCAGCCCATCGAAAAAGGCGACGTGCTCGACGGCCGCTACGGAAGCTGGGCCGGGGTCAACAACTTTATCAAAAAGGCTTCCCGGGGCAAGGTGGAGGCGGCCAACGCTTACAGCATCATGTCCAACCCCATGACCTCCTGCGGCTGCTTCGAGTGCATTGCCGCCTATCTGGACAAGTGCAACGGGGTGATGACGGTTGACCGCGATTTCAAGGGCGAATCCACGCCCTGCGGCATGAAGTTCACCACCCTTGCCGGATCAGTCGGCGGCGGCAACCAGACCCCCGGCTTTGTGGGCCACAGCAAGCATTACATCGGCTCAAAAAAGTTCCTCAAGGCCGAGGGAGGCATCAAGCGCCTGGTGTGGATGCCCCGACATCTCAAGGAAGAGCTGCGTGACAAGATCGATGAGCAGGGACGGCGGCTGGGGGTGGAAAACCTGGCGGACCGCATTGCCGATGAAACAGTGGGGGTGAGCCAGGAGGAGATCCTCCCCTTCCTCAAGGAGCGGAAGCATCCCGCCCTGGAGATGGAGCCGATGATTTGATGGGCTCACGCAGTGGTTCCGAATAATTTGTTGTGGCTGAAAAGCCCTTCCCCCGTGAGCCGTTTCAAGGTCCGGCTCGTGCGTGCAGGGAAGGGCTGCACCGCCCGCATAGGAGGTAATGATGGCGCTTACCGGAATTGAAATTTTCAAGTTGCTTCCCAAAACCAACTGCCAGGAATGCGGGGTTCCCACCTGCATGGCGTTCGCGGTGAAGCTGGCGGCAGGACAGGCGGAGCTGGACTCCTGCCCTTATGTCAGCAAGGAGTCGCGGGAGAAGCTGGAGGAGGCGTCAGCGCCGCCCATCCGCCCGGTGGTCATCGGCTCCGGGGAAGACGCCCTGAAGATCGGGGGCGAGACGGTGATGTTCCGGCACGAAAAAACCTTTGTCAACAAGCCGGGCATCGGTCTTCTGGTCACCGATGCCATGAGCGATGCCGAGCTGGAAGGCCGGCTCGGGACATTCAAGGCGCTTGAATACGAGCGGGTCGGGCTTCGCCTGAAGGCGGACATCGTTGCCGTCAAGGACACCTCGGGAGACGCGGGGAAATTTGCCGGGGTGGTGAAAAAGGTACAGGGGACGGGGATTAAAAACCTGGTGGTCATGAGCGATAAAACCGGGTCCCTGAAGGCAGCGGTGCAAGCGGCGGCTGATTGCAAACCGCTGATCTATGCCGCAACCAATGGCAATCTCGAGGAGCTGGGCAACCTTGCCCTGGAGCATAGCTGCCCCCTGGCGGTGAAGGGCAACGGCCTGGAGGAGGTGGCGGCCATGACCGCCCGGCTCACCGACATGAAGCTCAAGGACATCGTTGTTGACACCGGGGCCAGAAAGCTGAGCCAGGCCTTCCAGGACCACATCCTCATGCGCCGGGCGGCGCTGATCGACCGGTTCCGTCCCCTGGGTTACCCCACCATCGTTTTCCCCTGCGAGATGACCGACGACCCGGTGCAGGAGGCGCTGATCGCCTCCACCTTCATACCCAAGTACGGCGGCATCCTCATTCTGTCAACCGTCGAAGGGCACAACCTGTTCCCGCTGGCGCTGCAGCGAATGAACATCTATACCGACCCGCAGCGGCCCATGGCCACCACCGAAGGGATTTACGAGATCAACAACCCCGATGAGAATTCGCCGGTGCTGATCACCAGCAACTTCTCCCTCACCTATTTTATTGTGTCGGGCGAGGTGGAGTCCAGCCGGGTTCCCGCCTGGCTGCTCATCAAGGACACCGAGGGCCTGTCGGTGCTCACCGCCTGGGCGGCGGGGAAGTTTGTGGCCGATGCCATCGCGCCGTTCGTGAAAAAGTGCGGGATCGAGGGAAAGATAAAACACCGCAAGCTGGTTATACCCGGCGCGGCCGCGACCATCAGCGGCGAGCTGGATGAGGAGCTGGGGGACTGGGAGGTCCAGATCGGGCCGCGCGAGGCCGCCCATATTACGCCGTTCCTGAAGAATCTGACCTCGGGAAAAGCGTGATGGCGTCCGCAGCAACGGGAGGCCACACAATGGAAAGCCGGTAGGAGCGGCTTCAAGCCTCGATCGCAGCGCGCGTGTATGCGCCTGCCCATCGTTCAATGATGATTTTTAATTACTGTTGCAAAGGGGGAACGCCATGATCGTAGCCATCGCCGAAAGCATTAATATCATGTCTAAGACCATCGGGCCGGCCATGCGGGACAAAAACCCCAAACCCATTCAGGAGATGGCCGTGGCCGAGGCAGCGGCCGGAGCCCAGTTTCTTGATGTCAACATCGGGCCGGCGCGCAAGGGCGGCGCCGAGATGATGGAGTGGCTGGTCAAGACCATCCACGAGGTGGTGGATCTGCCCCTCTCGCTTGACACCACCAATCTCGAGGCGATGGAGGCGGGCCTGAAGGCGCATGCAAAGGGAGGCCGCCCCCTGGTCAATTCCGTGTCCTGCCAGCGCGACCGCATTGAGCCGGGACTCGACCTGGTTAAAAAATACGGCGCGCTCATGGTCGGCCTGCTCTGGGGCACGGACGGCATGCCCCGCGACGTGAATGAACGGGCGTCCCTGGCGGTGGACCTGATCATCAAGGCCAACGAGAAGGGGATTCCCAACGAGGATATCTTCATCGACCCCATTGCCACGCCCATCAGCGGGGAGATAAACCAGGTGAAGGCCTGCACGGAGTTTCTGGGCATGCTGCAGGACTTGGGCCCCGGCTGCAAATCGACGGTGGGACTGTCAAACGTTTCCAACGGCGCGCCCGACGCGCTGCGGCCGTTTCTCAACCGCCCCTACCTCCTGATGCTGCATACCCAGGGACTGTACTCGGCAATCGTGGATGCATACGACAAGGAGATGATGGCGCTCTGCCGGGGCGACATGCCGGAGCTGCTCAGCCTGGTGGACCGGCTGATGAAGGGAGAGCCGGTGGATATGGCCGGCCTGTCGGAAAAAGAGAAGCAGTACGTTAAATCAGTGAAGGTGCTTCAGGGGCAGGTTTTGTTCTCCAACTCCTGGCTGGATGCCTAGCAGGCTGTTGAAAAACACCATCTGCTGCTTGGTAAAGGAGTGGCTGTATGCAGACAGTGTATGAATTGGCCCGGGGACCGCTGGTGTGGGTCTCGGCGCTTATTTTTGTGTGCGGCATCGCGGTGCGCGCCCTGCAGCTGTTTTCCCTGACCAGGAGCAAGGAGCGCCTCTTGTGCCCCGCCCGCCCCGCAGGCACGGCGCCTCCCGCAGCGACCGATGAAGAAAAAAAGATAAACCTGATCGTGAGATTTCAGAACACGCTGCTCGGGAAGAACCCGATCATGGCCATTGTGAGCGTGGTGTTCCACGGCATTCTTTTCATCGCCCCGCTTCTGGCGCTCGGCCACAGCCTGCTCGTCTACGAGTCCTGGGGGATTTCGCTCCCCAGCCTGCCCGACGGATTGATCGACGTTCTCACCATAATTTTCCTGGCCTGCGCCTTCTTTTTTCTCATGCGTCGCATGGTGATTCCCCGGGTGCAGTCCATCTCAAGCGCCTATGATTACCTGGTGCTCTTCCTCACCGCCGTCCCCTTTCTCACCGGCTTGTTCGCCTATCACCAGTGGCTCGATTACAAGACGGTGATCACCCTGCACATGATTGCGGGCGAGGCAATGCTCATCGCCATACCCTTCAGCAAGATCGGGCACATGGTGTTCTTCTTTTTCGTGAGAATGCTCATGGGTGGCGAATACGGCCTCTGGCGGGGCAACCGAACCTGGTCGCGGTAAGCGGGAAAGGGAAGGCAATGCCTGAACACACAAAACAGCCGGTTGACGAGAAAAAAATCAGGGAGCTGCTTGGGCAGAAAAAGAGCCGGATGAAGTTCTGTCTGGCCGCGTGCGCGAGCTGCAGTCTCTGCGCGGAGAGCTGTTTTCTTTTCAGGAGCCATGACCGGGATCCCCGCTACATGCCCTCCTACAAAGTGATTCATTCCCTGGGCAAACTATACAAAAAGAAGGGAAAGGTAAGCCGCGGGCAGCTCGAGGAGATGAAGGAGCTGGTCTACCGGAACTGCGTGCTCTGCGGTCGCTGCTACTGCCCCTTTAATATTGACCTTCCCAACATGATTGCCTTCGCGCGGACCATTCTCCGCTCCCAGGGCATCTACGGCATGTATCCCTATTCACTCGGCGGCCCGGCGGCCGAGTACCGTGACACCGCCTTGCCACAAGGGGAATGAACCGGAATTTCATCCTGTCAATGTATCTGATTGAGGTAAACGACAACAACGGTTGTCATTGCGAGGAACGCAGTGACGAAGCAATCCCATAGAAAATGGATCCTTTACTCTTCCGCAACCTTCGCTTCATGAGATTGCCGCGCCCTTCGGGCTCGCAATGACCTCGTATGGAGGCATAAAGTTATATATGAATTTCCGAAACACGAAAGCGGGGGCACAACCCAAGGGAGTGTAAGCAATGGTAATAGCGGAAATCAAGCCACTGGACGAGATCAAGGCCATGCTCAAAGGCTACGGGCGGGTGCTCAACGTGGGATGCGGGGGGTGCGTGGCCGTCTGCCTGGCGGGTGGCCAGAAGGAGGTGGACAACCTCAACCTGCGGCTGTCGCTGTCATTCAAGGGCGAGGCAGTCCCCTTCAGCATCGATGGATATACCGTCGAGCGCCAGTGCGAGGTGCCCTTTCTGGCGGAGCTGGACCTGATGGTAAAACCTTACCAGGCCCTGCTCTCCATGGCCTGCGGCGCCGGCATTCAATTCCTGGCGGAGCGGTTTCCCGACAAGCCGGTGTTCCCGGCGGTCAACACCACCTTTGTGGGCGTCAACAAGGATGTGGGGTGGTATGAAGAACGCTGCAAGTGCTGCGGCGACTGCGTGCTGGACATGACCGGCGGCATTTGTCCGGTGACCATGTGCGCCAAATCCCTTTTTAACGGGCCGTGCGGCGGGCCCAAAGACGGTCATTGCGAGGTGAGCGCGGACATCCCCTGCGCCTGGGTGAATATCTACGAGCGGCTGAAGGCGCAGGGCAGGCTTGAAAGCATTCATAAAATATATGCACCCCGCGAGTGGCGGGACCAGGTGCAAAGAAGCGGCATTCTGGAAGAGTACCGGGACAGATACACATCCAAGCCCTGAAAACCCCCTTTCCCTGCGCCACTACGGGCCATCGTATTGAAACAGGAGCCGGAAGATGAAAGCAGGAAGCAATCTGGAAAAGGTGCTCAGTGCGGGCAAATTCGCGGTGACCGGAGAGCTCGGCCCTCCCCGCGGCGCGGACGCCGAGGTAATAAGGGAAAAGGCGCAGCATTTCAAAGACACGGTTGACGCCATTAACATTACCGACAACCAGACTGCGGTGGTGCGCATGGCCAGCTGGGCGGCCTGCATCCTGCTCATCCGTGAGGGGCTGGAACCCAACTACCAGATGGTCTGCCGGGACCGGAACCGGATTGCCATGCAATCCGATATACTGGGAGCAAGTTCCCTGGGCATCAGGAACATGCTCTGCCTTTCCGGCGACCACCAGATCTTCGGCGACCATCCCAAAAGCCGGAAGGTGTTTGACATTGATTCCATCCAGCTCATCGGCATGGTTAAAAAGATGCGCGACGAGAAGACATTTTTAAACGGTGAGGCGCTGACCAGGCCGCCTGAAATGTTCATCGGGGCCGCCGCCAACCCATTCGCCGAGCCCTATGAATTCAGGGTCCACCGCCTCGCCAAGAAGATAGCGGCGGGGGTCGACTTCATCCAGACCCAGTGTATCTACAACATGGAGCGCTTCCGGGCGTGGATCACCCAGGCGCGCGACATGGGCCTCACCGAAAAGGCCTACATCCTGGCCGGTGTCACCCCCATGAAATCGCTGGGCATGGCGCGCTACATGCAGAAAAACGTTCCGGGCATGGATGTTCCCGACTGGGTGATCAAGCGGATCGAAGGGGTTGAGAAAAAACAACAGGCGGCCGAGGGCATTGCCATCTGCTGCGAGCAGATCGAGGAATTCAAAACCATGAAAGGGGTTGCCGGAGTCCACCTCATGGCAATCGAGTGGGAGCACCGCGTCCCGGAGATTGTCCAAAAGGCCGGGCTGCTGCCGCGCCCCGCGCTATAGCGGATGCTGAAAGCAGGTTACAGGTCGGGGTAACGTGATGAATAAGAAATTGGTGGTAGTTACAGTCGCGGCAGCGTTGTGCCTCTGCCTTGGTATCTTCGGAAAGAAAGCGGTTATTTCCTCGGAGGAAGAGAAAGGGGCGGCGGTGGTTCAGGAAAGCGGCATCAGGGAAGAGTCGCTTGCGCCGGACGTTCAGCCGGCCCCGGCAGAAAAAAAGGAATTGCCGGAGCGCGCCCGCTTCATTTCCGTCCCGGAGATTTTTAAGGATCTGGACCGGCCCCCGGTGAAGTTTAACCACGATAAACATGCCCGCACCCTGGAAAAGGACGGCTGCACCCTCTGCCACCCCAGGGATACAGATGAAAAGCTCCTTTTCACCTTTCCCAAGGAGAGGGATGAGAGCGATAAAGATGCGCTGATGAATGCGTATCATGACACCTGCGTCGATTGCCACCAGGAGAAGGTCGATGCGGGGGAGAAGGGAGGACCGGTCACCTGCGGAGAATGCCATCTCATCGGCGAGGATTATCTGAAGCGGGAGTATCTGCCGGTTATGCCCGAGTACTACGAGGCATTGCGGGATACCTATCACAAGGACTGTATTTCATGCCACCAGGAGCCGGCCAAGGCGGCGGAAGAGGCGGGCGGCCTTGACTGGAAGGCCTTCTATGTCAGGGAAAGCGCCGTCACCGAAGAGGACTGGCCGACAGTTCTCTTTGACTACCTGATTCATGACAAGCACGACAAGGCGCTCGAAGAGAAATGCGAGCTCTGCCATTACCTTTCCCCTGAACGCAAAGCAGCGCTGGCGGCAGAAGGGAAAGAGCCTGCCTGCAAGGACTGGCTCAAGGAGATTGACGAGAAGAACAGCCTGACTGAGGAGGAAACGGCCCACTTCCGCTGCCTGAACTGTCATTTTGAGCGGATGGAGCGAAACGAGAAGGGGGGACCGCTTCATTGCAACGAATGCCACGACGGCACGGCCCACACCATCGAAGAAATGGCCGATGTGCCCCGCCAGGACTGTGAACAGGAGGAGAAGATCCTCATCTCGATGGAAGAAGGGGCAAAAGCCAAGGCGGTGCCGTTCAACCACAAGAGCCACCAGGACAAGACCCGATCCTGCCAGGACTGCCACCACCAAACCCTGCGGCCCTGCATCGAGTGTCACACGGTGGAAGGGTGCGAGGAAGGCGACGGAATCACCCTGGCAGAGGCCTACCACCAGGCATCATCGACCTGGAGCTGCATCGGGTGCCATGAAACGGAAAAACAGAAGGCAGAATGTGCCGGCTGCCACCACCTGATCAAGGGCGGCCTGGTCGAATCCGCCTGCAGCACCTGTCATACCGGCGACCTCGCGAGCCTTGAAACGGATAGAAAGCTTCCTGATCCGAAGCTGCTTTTCCCCAAAGACCTTGAGGATGAGCTGGAGATCAAGATCCTGGAAAATGAGTATCAACCTTCAAAAGTGAAGCACCTGGAGATATTGCGGAAGCTCACCGACATTGCAAACGGAAACAAGCTGGCGCAGCATTTCCATGTTGAGGAGACCACGGTCTGCGCCGGCTGCCACCACCTGGGCCCGCTGGAGAAGGAGGCGCCGGTTCCGTCCTGCGCGACCTGCCATACGGCGCGCAAGGAGCCCGAGTCTGCGACACCGACGCTGCTCGGGGCATATCACCAGCAATGCCTCGGCTGCCACAAGCAGATGGGCGGCACGGAGGAAGACATGCCGCAAACCTGCACCGGCTGTCATGAAGAGAAGAAGGAAGGACAGGCAGCCAAAGAATAGAAGGCACTCACAGTATTCATGATATATTCCAGGCGGACATTTTTGCAAAGGTTAGCGGGGATTGGCGGCGCGGCGCTGCTGGGCGGCAGAAGAGAGGCCGACGCCTCCCGCCTGCAGGTCAATCTCGAGCAGTACGGCGTGCTGGTTGACACAACTCGCTGCGTTGGATGCCGGAACTGCGAAAAGGCCTGCAATGAGATAAATGAAGACCTGCCCCGCCGGCCGGCGGAGTGGTTCAAGGATGAATCGGTATTACAGGAGCAGCGGCGCATGGACTGCGGTGCCTACACCGTGGTCAATCGCTATGGCAATGCTTCAAGCAGCAAACCTTATTTTGCCAAGTTTCAGTGCATGCACTGCCTCTACCCTGCCTGCGTCTCTGCCTGCATCGTCGGCGCTTTTACCCGAGAGCCCAATGGCGCGGTAATCTACGATGCATGGAAGTGCATCGGCTGCCGCTACTGCATGGCCGCCTGCCCCTTCCAGGTCCCTGCCTATGAATATGGAAACGTGCTGGCGCCGAAGGTGAGAAAATGCACCTTCTGCTTTGAAACGAGGCTGGTGAAGGGGGGAGTGCCCGCCTGCGTGGAGTCCTGCCCCATGGAGGTGATGACCTTCGGGAAGCGAACGGAGCTTATCATGCTCGGCCGTGAGCGGATACGAAACAGCCCGGGACAGTATGTGCCTCACATTTACGGAGAGCAGGAAGTGGGGGGTACCTCATGGCTATATCTTTCGGCCATGCCTTTTGAGGCGGTGGGTCTCCCCGCCTTGGGCTATCATCCCGCGCCGGGCTTTACCGAACCGATTCAGCACACAATTTTTAAATGGTTTCTCCCGCCCATCGGATTGTACGCGACCCTGGGCGGCATCATGTGGTGGCTGCGGAAAAGAAAAACAAGCAAGCATCCCGACCCGGATGCGAACGGCATAGAAAGCTGATCATGGACGTCCACGAATACGCGGCGCCGGTTAAGAAACAGTTTTTCACCCCGGGCATGAAGGCCCTCACCGCCATCATGCTGAGCGGGCTCGCCTTCGGCCTCTACCGCATGCTCTTTGGCCTGCGGGCGGTCACCAACCTGAATGACCAGTATCCGCTGGGTCTCTGGATCGGGGTTGACGTGGCCACCGGTGTTGCGCTGGCGGCCGGCGGATTCACCTCGGGCGCACTTGTGTACGTTTTTAATCGCGAGCACTTTCACGCGGTGATCCGCCCTGCCCTCCTGACCGCGCTGCTCGGCTACACCTTTGTGGGTATCGGGCTGATGTTCGACCTGGGGCGCTGGTATAACATCTGGCATCCGGCGGTTCCCTCCATGTGGCAGGGCAACTCCGTGCTCTTTGAAGTGGGCATGTGCGTGATGATCTATCTGACGGTCCTGTATATTGAGTTTGTCCCCATTGTCTGTGAGCGCTTCATCGGCCGCGTCAACCTGCCCGGTGCGCTCGCCCGGTTTAATGACAGCGTGGATATAGCGCTGCGTTTCGCCGACCACATCCTGGGCCGGATCATGTTTCTCTTCATCATTGCCGGCATTACCCTCTCCTGCCTGCACCAGTCCTCGCTGGGCACCCTCATGGTCATTGCGCCGTACAAGATGCATCCGCTCTACCGGTCGCAGCTGGGACCGCTCTTTTTCCTTACCTCCGCCTTCGCGGTGGGGCTGTGCATGATCATCTTTGAGTCGATGATTGCGAGCAGATCCTTCAGACGCAAGCCGGAGATGCACGTGCTTACCCCCCTCGCAAAACTTATCCCGTACTTATTGGGTCTTTACATTGCGGTGAAGCTGGGCGACATGCTGTGGAGGAAAAGCTACCTGTATCTTATGGATGACCATCCCGCGGCTCTCATGTTCTGGATTGAATTCGGCCTCCTGACCGTGGTGCCGTTCTTCCTGTTCATGTCATCGGATGTCCGACGCTCACCCCGGTCCCTATTTATTGCCGCATCCATGTATGTCGCGGGGGTTCTCTTAAACCGGTCGACCGTTTTCTTCATTGCCTACCAGCCCTTCTATGCAGTGAAGGCCTATGTTCCTGCCATCGGCGAGTTTGCCCTGACCCTCGGCCTCATTCTCACCATCGTTTTTGTCTACCGCGCCCTGGTGACCCTGCTGCCGGTGCTGCCCGCACCGGAAAAAGAAGGCTAACCGCCGCCCAATCCATCGGCTTTAATCTGGCCAGTCGAGGCACAGTTGAGGGAAATTTAGCGAAGCAATTCAGGCATGGGGGGTCAGGTGGCTTAAACAGAGCGATAACAAAATCACTAAACAGCTTTTCAAAATAACGCCTTCATGGTATTTGTCTGACACACAATTATTATTAAGAGATTCATGCAGATGACAACCTTATTTATCAATTTAAAAGATTTTATTATTGATCCTGAAAAAAAGGTAGACCTTGTTTCTCTAACAGAAGAGGAAGTAATAGACCTTATAAAAAAGTCTCATGGCTTTCTTTCAAGCACTATTGATGTTTCGATTAAGAACGGTGTTGCCATTATTAGCCTCCAAGAACCATCTCTTCAGGAAACAAAAGAGGCTGAGAAAATTTATCATAGAGGCGTGCGTGACGCAGAACAGGGCGATTATGCAAAAGCCATTCAACGCTTTCAGCAGGTTCTTGAAATTATACCCGCACATGTAGATGCCCGCCGCAATCTTGCCATGGCGTATCTCGAAACAAAGAATATCTCTAGGGCAAAAGAACACCTACTTGAATGCGCGCAGCTTGATCCCAATGACGTCTGGACGCTTATCCTGCTGGGAAATCTTTATACAAAGAACGAGCGTAATTTACCAGTGGCTGAATTTTATTATGAAAAGGGATTTACAATAAATCCGAATGACAGCATACTGCTGAACAATTATGCAGCCTTGAAAATGGAACTTAAAGATTTCCCGGCTGCTCAAGCTCTTTTTGAAAAAGCGATTGCAACTGATCCCTCATACCCTAATACTTATTTGGGACTATCCTTCCTGTATAAATCTTTGGACAAGGCAGATGAAGCTTTACAAATACTTGATAAATTGTTTGAACAACCAAAGTCTAAAGATATTCGTTCAGCACCGATTTATCAGTACGCTCGCGAGTTGTATTTTGAGTTCAACAAGCAGCATGCGGAAAAGAACAATGCCCTGATGATGGATTGTATCTTTATTGAAGCAAAAAAAATTAGCGAGCAGACAAATTATCCCATTCAAATTATAGAAGACAATTCGCTGGAGTATATATCCGGTACTGTTCAGATGGCTTGGAAACATAATCGAAGGGATCATATCATACGATACCGGAACAAATCTTCTGCCATTATCCCCCACCTGCTGGCACATGAAATAGAGCATATAGTGCTCGAACAAAACGCCCGGCAAGCTAATCGTAACAAATTTTTCATGACAACTCCGGATACGCGAGAGCAGAGCATCCGGGCTTGCGGCGATCATATGCTCAAACTTCAAAAGCAGGGTTACACCGAAAACAAGCTATCAACAATCATTCCGCAACTCATAAGCGGTCTGTGCAACCAATTGTTCAACTGCCCCATTGATATGATGGTGGAACACAATATTTATAAAAAGTATCCTACCATACTATCAAGTCAGCTCGTATCGCTCCATCAGATGTATCTAGAAGCCATGAAAATTTTTACCAGTCAGGACATACAGCAGTTTACCCCCGCAATCATTTATCGTGCAAGCATTACATTAAATTGTGCTACAGCACTTTTCGTGGATTATCTGTTCAAAAACAAAACAGACTTCGCATCGGCCTATAAAACCTCAGAGGTGTTTCAAACCGGCAGGCAGCTTTTTGATATTTGGAAAAAGCGCTGTGCCAATTTTCATGCTGGCGATGAATATGATCTGGTTGATGAGTACGCACGCCTGCTGAAGCTTCAAAAATGGTACACATGGCGTGAAGATTATTCATCTGTTGATACCAACACCAAAGCTGAAGAGACCAAAAGTCCCGTCACAGCTGACTTATCAGAGGTGTATGGTTATTGTTTAGACGCACTCAAGCGCTTTGATGGTAAATCGCGAGACGAAACTTTCAAGATAGCCTCTGAGATCGGCCTGCTTGGTACCAAAGGCATTGACCACACGGCACGCGGCAAAACCTATACCCTCAAATCCTTCCCCAACGAGACATTCACCGGCATGCATTTACTTTGCCTCATGTATGTAGGCTTTAAATTGATTGAACCTGAACTTGATACAGGGCTTGATTTTAAAGAAGCCTATGAAACAGCTCTCGAAGCGCATAAAGCAAGTATTCATTAGCAATGGATAAACTGATCGAAAAATTAAGGACATTTGCCAAAGAGAGGGATTGGGACAAGTTTCATTCGCCTAAAAATCTCGCCATGGCGCTCATCGTTGAGGTCTCAGAAATCATAGAGCATTTCCAGTGGCTTACGGAGGATCAGAGTCGCAATCTTGATCAAAAAACCTTAGCAAAGGTAAAAGAAGAAATTGGTGATACCCTAATTTATCTGGCACGCCTGGCAGATCAACTCGGTATAGATCCAATCCTAGCCGCAAATGAAAAAATGAAAAAAAACGCAGACAAATACCCCGTTGGAAAAGCTAAGGGTGTAGCTAAGAAATATACGGAGTTGTGATATGCGCCTTTATGCGGGTATGTCAAAAAATTTTATTCATGATACGGTCCACAATCAAATTGCTGGTAAACTTTCTGAGGAGTTCTTCAAACACTTTCGATATAAGCCACCAGATAGCGAAGTAAAGGCATGGCATAATTCATTGCGGGCTGTCTCAGAAGTTTTTCAATTGGCACATTTAGATGATCATGGCGTTATTCTCGAATTTCAACTTCCTCTTACATCGAGAAGGCTTGATTGCCTCATTTGTGGCAAAGATAAGGATGAGCGCGATAATGCTGTCATTATTGAATTGAAACAATGGGACCGGTGTGGAAAATCTGTGGGAGATAATTTGGTTTCTACTACGGTTGGCGGTTCAGAGAGAGATATGTTGCATCCTTCTGCACAAGTTGGTCAATACCACTATTATCTTTCAGAAAATCATACTGCTTTCTATGAAGAACCAGCACCTGTTCAACTAAGGTCTTGTGCATATTTGCATAATTATTACGCGAGAGAAAAAGATCCTCTCCTTGACGAGTCATTTAGGCCACTCCTTGAGCAATTTCCAACTTTTACGGCTGATGACGTTACCCTCCTAAAAGATTTTCTAATTAGCGGCCTCAGTGAAGGCGCTGGACAGCTAGTCCTTCAAAAAATTGAGAAAAGCAAATACCGTCCAAGTAAAAAGCTTATGGACCATGTCAGCAATGTCATTAAAGGTAAAAAAGAATATATCCTCCTTGATGAGCAATATGTTGTTTACAATAAGGTTCTTGCATGCAGCAAAGAGGGCTTCCGAGATCGTAAAAAGACAGTCCTTATTATTAAGGGAGGCCCAGGAACAGGCAAGTCAGTTATAGCTATCAACCTAATGAGTGATCTGTTAGCAAAGGAATTAAATGCGCACTATGCAACAGGCTCAAAAGCATTTACGGAAACGCTTCGTAAAATTATAGGTATACGCGGATCTTCTCAATTTAAATATTTTAATAGCTATGCTCAGGCTCAATCAAGTGAAATCGACGTCCTGATTTGTGATGAAGCACACCGTATACGTAAAACGAGCAATAATCGTTTTACACCTAAAGGACAGCGGAGCAATAAGTCTCAAATTCAAGAAATATTAGATGCAGCTAAGGTAAGTGTGTTTTTTATCGATGACAAGCAGGTAGTGCGTCCGGACGAAATTGGATCATCCGGCTTTATAAAAGAGCAAGCAGAAAAAAACGGTTATCGCATTTTTGAATATGAGCTTGAGGCGCAATTTCGGTGTGCTGGTTCAGATGGGTTTGTTAACTGGATTAATAATACACTTGATATCGAACGGACAGCAAACATCATATGGGAAGGTGATGAGTCGTTTGAATTTAGGATTTATCCATCACCACAAGCACTTGATGATGCCATTAGGCAAAAAACTGCAAATGGGTACACTGCTCGCATGACGGCAGGTTTTTGTTGGCCATGGTCTGATCCAGATAATCGAGGATGTCTTGTTGACGATGTTCAGATTGATGAATTTAAAAAACCTTGGAATGCCAAGCCTGATGCCCGGCGCCTTGCCGCAGATATACCTAAAGCGCCCTTGTGGGCTTATGATCCCAATGGGATTAACCAAATTGGCTGCATATACACGGCACAGGGATTCGAATTTGATTATGTGGGTGTTATTATCGGCGATGACCTAACCTACAATTTTGATATGCAAAGATGGGATGGTCATTCTGAAAATTCACATGATGGTCCTGTTAAAAAAGCACAGGGCAAGTTTGTTGATTTAGTCAAAAATACATATCGTGTTCTATTATCCCGAGGCATGAAGGGATGCTATGTGTATTTTATTGACAAGGATACAGAAAGATTTTTCAAGAGTCGGATAGATTTGGCAGCCATGAAAAAATTAGCACCACCTGTATCGGAACTTATACAAACGGAGGAAAAAGCAGGCATTCTTCCGTTTAAGCGTTTGCCTGTACATGAGGTAAAACCATTTGTCAATTGTGTTCCATTATATGATTTAAAAGTAGCTGCAGGCTCTTTTAGTGACGAACAAGAGGTATCAGCATGGTTGAATGGAAAACAAGGAGAAAATATTGAAGAGATTGACTGGGTTCAACTTCCAGATGTTTTTCGTCCGCAACGAGATTTATTCGTCGCACAAGTAGTAGGGGAGTCGATGAACCGTCGGATACCAAACGGGTCGTGGTGTCTTTTTCGGTTGAATCCAGTAGGATCTCGCCAAGGGAAGATTGTGTTGGTTCAGCACAGAGATATTGCAGATAAGGATACAGGCGGCCACTATACTATCAAGGTATACGAGAGTAAAAAGCAAGAAACAGATGATGGTAATTGGCATCATGTATCAATAGTGCTGCGGCCTGACACAACAGCGCCAGGGTACGAGCCAATAATACTAGAAGAACAAGAAGATAATTTAAAAGTAATAGCAGAATTCATTGCGGTTTTGTAAAGTTGCAGGTGTAACAATGAGAACCAATATTGTTCTTGATGAAAATCTGGTCGAAGAGGCTTTCAAATACTGCCGGGCAAAAACAATAAAAGAACTCATCGATATGGTGCTGAAGGAGTTTGTTGAGAACCGACGGCGTTTGCGTTTGCTCGACCTGGAAGGTAAAATTAAATTTTCAAAAGGATATGATTATAAAGTACTGCGGAGCGACACGTGATTCTGGTGATTCATCAGTTATCGGAGCACCATAGACTGCCTTGTTGCATGAGACCATAGGCACTTGATGCATAAAATCCCTGTGCTGTATCGGTACGAGGAGATCTCATGGTAGAGCGACTCATCCAGATGATTGCCGAACGATCCTTCCAGATGAGCGATACACCGAGCTTCAAGCTTGCGTCAGGAAAGCTCAGCAAATATTATGTCAACTGCCGGCTGGTGACCATCGACCCCGAGGGGATGCATCTCATCGGCAGCCTTATTTATGATAGAATAAAAGATGGGGGCATTGATGCCATAGGAGGGCCGGCGCTGGGTGCCGTTCCCATCGTGGATGCCGTTTCCATGACCGCCTATCAAAAAGGGAAGTTTATAAAGCCGTTCTATGTGCGCGAACAGGCCAAGGACCACGGGATCGGCAAGAAGATAGAAGGCAATATCAAAAAGGGTGAGCGGGCAGTGGTGGTGGATGATGTTATCACCACCGGGGCTTCAACCATTCGCGCCATCGAGAGCGCGCGCAGCGAAGGGCTGGTGGTGGTAAAGGTGGTTACCCTGGTGGACCGGGAGGAAGGCGGACGGGAAGAAATCCGGCGGCATGTTGAAGATGTTGAAAGTCTGGTGAGCATGAGCACGCTCGTAGAACTCGCCGGTAAGCGCTGAGATTACATCCCCATGAGATACACGCTGGGCACCGATCAAACCGCCGCGTTGCGGCTGGAGACGTTGGCTTCCTTTTTCAATCCCTTTTCGCGGCAGTTCATTCAACAAAATATAACCGCACCGGTCAAATCGGCCCTGGACCTGGGCTGCGGTCCGGGCTTCACCACGGCAATGGTCGCAGAGGCTGCCGGCTGCCCCAATGTCTGCGGTCTGGACAGCTCCGCCCGGTTTCTCAAAGCGGCAGCATCCCGGTTTAAACAATGCCGGTTTCTCAAGCATGACGTTTCCCGGACGCCCTTTCCGGTGCGGGCGGATCTCATCTACGGCCGATTTTTACTCACCCACCTGAAACATCAAGCTGCGCTGGTCAATCAATGGGTGCGGCAGCTAAACCATACTGGAATACTGCTCATGGAAGAGACTGACGATATCGAAACCGGAATAGCAGTGTTTAAGAAATACGTGCAGGTAACCAAGGGTATGATTGCCGCGCAGGGAGGATGTTTATATGCCGGCCGGCTGCTGAAGGACACTCGCTATGAAGCGGAGGTTGTTTATAATCAGCCGGTGCGCATTCCGGTTCCCAACTGCATATGCGCCGCGTGGTATTATCCCAATACCGTGAGCGTCTGGAAGCGGGACGCGTACATAAGGGAGATGGTTTCGGAAAAGGAGCGCAGGAAGATAGCGGAAGAGATCCGGGAAATACAGGAGTCCGGCGATAGGCGCAAGGGAATCACCTGGATCTTGCGGAGGGTGGTATTGAGAAGAGTCTAGTGCTTGTAATAAAGAGATGAGATCCTTCGTTTCACTCAGGATGACCAAATAAGTACATCCTGCAAAATAACAGGGGCGTATGGCAATACGCCCCTACGAATGCAGGTACAGCCCCCTCATTGTCATTCTGAGCGAAGCGAAGAATCTCCGTTGATCGCTCAGGGCAGGCTCCGCGAAGAATCTCTTGCTTCCGTTCTTTATTTTCCCCGGTGGCGCCGCCGGGAGGAACGGCTTCGGCGCCGGGGTTTTTCCTCTTCCAAACCCTTCGGTCCCTTTCCCGTCTCAGCCAGGGTCAGGTTGATTTCATTCAGCTCCGTCTTGACGCTGTCGACCACCACTTTGACCGGATCTCCCATCCTGAATATCCTGCCGGTGTGCCGCCCGATAATCCGGTATTGCTTTTCATCGTAGTGATAGTAATCATCGTCAACCGATGACAGGCGGACCATTCCTTCGGCGCCGAGATTATTGAGCCGCACAAAAAAGCCGTATGCCACCGTGCCGGATATGACCCCCTCGAACTCGTCCCCCACATGCCGGGCCATGAAGGAGACCTGCTTGGTGCGCACCCCTTCCCGCTCGGCGGCCTCGGCCACCCGCTCGGTTTCTGAACAGTGCTTGCTAACCCGCTCGATAAGACCGGTGACGCGGCGGGCGAAAGCGGCGGGATACTTCCCTCCTTGGAGTCTCCGTATCAGCCGGTGCACCAGGAGATCGGGATAGCGCCGGATGGGTGAGGTGAAGTGGGTATAGTGGGCAAAGGCGAGCCCGAAGTGGCCGATGTTCTCGCCCTGGTAGATCGCCTTTTGCATGGAGCGCAGCATCAGCTCGTTGATAAAATCCTCCTCCGGCCGCCCCTTGATCTGCTGAAGAAAGCGGGCGAACTGGATCGGCTTGATGTGTTCTGATGCATGAAAGGTATGACCGAGCCGTGCCATCATCTCGGAAAAGGTGGTTAGCCTGGCCATGGCCGGCTTTTCGTGGACCCGGTAGAGGAACGGCTGGTCCGTGTTGCATGCCTCGAATGCCACCGCCCGGTTGGCGGCCAGCATGAATTCCTCGATCAGCCGGTGCGATTCAAGCCGCACCTTGTCCCCCAGCTCGAGCACCTCTCCCTGCTTGTTCAGGATGATCTTCGCCTCGGGCAGGTCAAAATCAAGCGATCCCTCCAGGGCGCGCTGCCTGGTTAAATGTGTTGCCAGCTCACGGGCCAGCAGCAGGCTGTCGCCAACCCGTCGTACCGCGGGCGCGGCAGTCTGGCCGTTGAAGAAATCCTGCACCTCCTCGTATGAAAGCTTTGCCTGTGAGCGTATCACCGTGTCCATGATCCGCCAGCCGAGCACCTTCCCGTGGCGGTCAAAGTCCATGATTACCGAGTGGGCGAGGCGTCGCCGGTTGGGGCGCAGCGAACAGACATCGTTTGACAGCACCTCGGGAAGCATGGGGATGACCATGCCGGGAAGATAGACCGAGTTGCCCCGCTCCAATGCCGCCGCGTCAAGCGCCGAACCCTCGTTGACATAAAACGACACGTCGGCAATATGCACCCCCAGACGATAGCCCTGGGGAGTTCGCGCGATGGAAATGGCGTCATCATGGTCCTTGGCGTCAAAGGGGTCTATGGTGTAGATGCATTCGCGGGTGAGGTCGGTCCGGCGGGCGATTTCCTTTGAAATATCAAGAGCGGCAGCCTTTTCCGCCTGGCTCATCACCTCATCCGAAAACCCTTCCGGCAGATTATAGCTCTTGACGATGGCGAGCATGTCCACCCCCGGCGCGGTGGGTCGGCCGATCCGTTCGGTGATCCTGCCGTACGGGTTGGTATGCGGATCATCCCAGGAGGTGAGCTTTACCACCACTTTTTCCCCTTCCTGGGCGTGGAGTGAATCATGGCGGGCAATTGAGATGTCCCGGTGAATGCGCGGATTGTCAGGATGGACAAATAATAATTCTTCCTTTTTTCGGACGACGCCGACGATGTTTCTGTCCGACCGCTCCAGGACCTTCGTCACCACGCCGGAGGGGCGCCCGGAGCGCTCTCCCAGCAGCTTGACCATCACCCGGTCGCCGTCGAGCGCCGTCAGCAGGCCTCCCTCAAGAATCATGATGTCCTGCTCAACGCCTTCGATCTCAAGGAAGCCGCGGCCGGAACGATTGATGGACATCGTCCCCACGGCCATGTCCAGTCGCTCGGCCTGCCCGATTCGGCCCCGTTTGAGCCGGACCAGGGATCCGTCGGTGATGAGCCTGTTCACCAGGCGGCGGAACGAGGGATACTCCTCCTGGCTGACCTGCATCGCCCGGGCCAGCTCCTTAAATCGCAAGGGGCGGGATGTTTCTGATTTAATAAATTGTAATATGGTATCTGATGTGAGTGGCATGAGTGCAGGATACCCCCTTTAACATGAGTTAGTCAAGAGGAGTCTTCCGGAAAATCTTTTAGTAACATGCGGAAGCAACACCTCACTTTTATATTTCCCCCGTAGCACGATTCATGTTTCTATGAATGAGAATAATAATATTAACTCAGTTAGTGCTTGAATGTAGTGCTTTAAAAACATATAATTTTACAAAACACGGAGGAAGAAATGAAGCTTAAACGATTTCCAAATAAATGTCCTCTTTGCGGAGGCACAAAAAAGAAAGGGAAAACAACATTTGCCGTTGATTTGGGTTTTGGCGTTGTAGTGGTAAGGGAAGTGCCTGCAACAGTATGCTCCCAGTGTGGTGCAGACTGGATTGGAGATGTTATTGCAGGAAAGTTGGAAAAACTGATAGAAGACGCGCGGCGCAAGCAGCATTTGGTTGAGATTACTACCCTGACCGCGTGAAGAGCCAACAACTGCCTGACTCGTAATGCTGCCCTTTCGTCGCCCTGCATCTTCACGATAAGCATAATCCCGAACGTTGCATCATATGACATTCAATGAAATAGTCTACATCATAGCCTATTGCCTGTTTCTGGCGGGGGCGGCGAAATCGTTTCGCGACAACGGCTCGGCAATGGCAGTTCGGATCATGTCCGCCGGGGTGGCGCTTGATTTTCTGGTGAGCATGCTTCCGGTTGCGGGAGTTGCATCGCTGAAGATGGACGTGAAGGGCAGCAACGGGGCAATTGTCGCCGCAATCGTGTTTGGCTTCGCGGTGTGGATGATCTTTGTCGCGGCGCTGCTGGTCCGCCGGGCGGGGAGGATGAAGGCCTTTCACGTTCTGATCGGGGTGACGGAAATCGCCTGGTTCATCGATTTCATTACCTTCCTCTACGGAATCTATAAATTCCCCCTGAAGTAGCGTCGGCACAATAAAAAATCTCCTCCTCTTTGGGAGACTGTATCATAAGAGAGGTCGTTGTCATTCCGAATCCTTCGCTGTGTCATTCTGAACGAAGTGAAGAATCTCGTTTTATCGCTCAGGATAAACTCCGTGAGGAATCTTATATAATTGATTTTATTATTGTATAATATTTCTCGGATTCCCTCGAAATGACAAGAAAGGCCATTGTGAAACAATCTCTCTGTGGAGAGGGCATACACAATTTATTTCTATTTAACTGTAGGGGCGACCGGCGGTCGCCCTTACGCATCAGATATGATTTACAAAATAAATACCCCGCATGAGATCTGCGGGGTATTCTGGTGTGTGCGCCCGGCAGGGCGCATCTTCAAGGGAGTGAAAGACTCCTGTAGGCCCGGT
>JAEAMG010000383.1_pt1 | contig 55426 bp, 48 predicted proteins | sample 8958741 | NCBI WGS metagenome assembly JAEAMG01 (sample SAMN16933256, study PRJNA681125) | bioreactor sludge metagenome | isolation source: anaerobic bioreactor treating anionic surfactant - SDBS | place: India: Bengaluru | collected 2019-02-28 | reverse complement strand
ATCTGGAACCTGTAACACACCGTGGACAGGAATCGCCTGCTCCAGCGCCGTTTGCACGTATTTGCGATCGGTCACCGGCGCGGGCACCAAAGGATCAGGCACCGCTCCCGCCACAATCACGCTGAAGGCCACCCCTCGGGGAGCCTCTTCGATGAGGCGAGCCGCCTCTTTCAGCGCCCGGCTGAAATTGGTTTCCCCATCGATGGACAGCGTCATGGACGAGGAGCCGTCAATGACCAGCGCGATGTCGCGCGCCGTGCCGCCCACAAACCGGTTAAGGCTCAGGCGTTTCTCCAGCAGGATCGCCCCGGTACTGAGCGCGAGGCATAGCAAGCAGGCCAACCATGTCAAGAGTTGCCATTTACGGTATCGGCCCAGCGCGAAGCTCATGCCGAAGAACACGATGCCCAGCAGTCCCAGCGGCAACACAATCCACCACGGGAACGACGATCCTGCCGGAACGAAAGGCCTTGCCATGGCCAGAACGGCACACCCGGCCAGCAGGCACCGCGCCGCCAGCAGCAACATTTCTTCCAACAGCAGACTGCGCCGCCGGCTCATCAGACTGTCCAGCAGGAAACGCATCGCACCCCAATTGACCTCGCGGGCATTGCGGCGATTGAACAGGTGGATGATGACAGGAATCGCGATCCCGGCCAACCCCAGCAACAGTAATGGATGCAAAAACAACATCTATCGTCTCTTCATCAGGTAGGCTGACAACGCTTCGTCGTAGGGCACGCGGGTGTTCATCCTCACATAATCGACCTTCATGCGTCCACACGCCGCTTCGATATCGCTCAGAAAGCGGCTCATCCGCTCCAAATAGGTTGCTCGAATGGTACGCGGATCGATCGGCAACCTGTTCTCCATCTGCTCAAGATCGCGAAATTTGGTGAACGAATCGAAGGGGAACGTCAGCTCCTCTTCCGCCACCACATGAAATAGCAACACCTCGTGACGGCGAAAGCGAAAATGGTGCAGCGCCTTGATCAGAGCATCAGGATCGTCATACAGATCACTCAAGATCACGACCAGGCCGCGCCGCGGGATGCGCTCGGCGATATCGTGAAAAATGTCGGCGAGCCCGGTCTCGCCGCCGGCCTCGGTCCGCTCCAGCGCCTCCAGGATGCCACGCACTTGGCTGGGCCGCGCACGTGCCGGCAGATAGCTGCGCAGCTTTGTATCGAAAGTGACCAGCCCCGCAGCATCCTGCTGGCCGATCAGCAGGTAGGCGAGCATAGCCGCAATGTGTTGAGCGTAGGCGAGTTTCGTGCAGGGATTGCCGTTACGCAACGCCGCGACGTCACCCGCATAGGCCATTGAGCCCGAGGCGTCGAGCAACAGTGTCGCCCGCATGTTTGTTTCTTCGATGTACTGCTTGATGTAGTAGCGGTCTTTGCGCGCCAAAACACGCCAATCAAGATTACGCAGGTCATCGCCCGGCGCATACTCCCGGTGCTCCGAAAACTCGACAGAAAAGCCTTTGAAGGGACTTTTGTGCTTCCCGGAAATAAACCCCTCAACCACGCCACGCGCAAGCAACTCGCAACGTCCGAGCTTGGCGAGTGCCTCCGGCGGCAACAACTGCATATAGGACGGCGCTGACATGAACGCGGCTAAACGTCAAGATTTTCGGATGGACGCAAACGTTCCAGCAACATCGCAATGATCTTATCGCTCTTCACCCCTGCCGCCTCGGCATTGAAGGTGGTCAGCACACGGTGACGCAGCACCGGATAAGCCACAGCCGCGACGTCCACCGTGGTGGCGTGGTAACGTCCATACAGAGCAGCCCTTGCTTTGGCCGCAGTGATGAGGCTGATGCCCGCGCGCGGGCCAGCTCCCCACGCCACCATCTCGCGTACAAAGTCGGGTGCCTCAGGTTGATTCGGGCGCGTGGCGCGGGTCAGGTCACGCGCGAAATCAATGACATGATCCGCGACCGGCACACGCCGCACGAGCTCCTGCATCTTCAGGACATGCTCTGCATTCAGCACCTTCTCTACCGCGTCGGATTGCGGGCCGGTCACTTGACGAATGACCAGACTTTCTTCCTCTTTACTCGGATAGTCGACGATAATGTTGAAGAGGAAGCGGTCTAGCTGCGCCTCAGGCAAGGGGTAGGTGCCCTCCTGCTCGATCGGGTTTTGGGTGGCGAGAACGAAGAAAGGCTCTGGCAAACGATATTTCTCGCCGCTGACAGTCACGTGGTGCTCCTGCATGGCTTCGAGCATGGCGGCCTGGGTTTTGGGCGGCGTCCGATTGATCTCGTCCGCCAGCACCATATTCGCGAAAACGGGGCCTTTGACAAAACGGAAGGTCCGACGACCCGTGGTGTGATCTTCTTCCAAAACATCGGTACCCGTGATATCGCTCGGCATGAGGTCCGGAGTGAACTGGACTCGCTTAAAACTCAAATCCATCACGCGGCTGACCGTGCTGATGAGCAGTGTCTTGGCGACGCCGGGCACACCCACCAGCAACGCATGACCACGACTGAAAACAGCGATCAGCACCTCATCGATGACTTTGTCCTGTCCGACGATCACCTGCGCCAATTGTTTTTTCATGCGGCCGCCGAGGTCGCACATTTCCTGAATCAACGCCGCATCACCCTGCGTGGGTTCCGGCACATGCACCCCTTGCTCTGCCATATGTCACTTCTCCCCCAAATACGCCTTCAATGACGTTGTGATAGATATACCATAAGCGCAGGCCAGTGGCCACACGAATCTCTCGGCGACGGGGCGGACTTCGGTGCCGATGAGCGCAAAAAAACAGGCACGCGGAACGTTGTCCGCGTGCCTGTTTTTAAAAGACAACCGTGTCTTATCGGGCCGAAGCGCCTTAGCGGCGGCCACGCAGGCGACCATGTTTCAGGAAGCCGTCGTAGTTGCGCATCAGCAAGTGAGACTCCATCTGACGCAGCGTGTCAAGCGCCACGCCGACGATAATCAGCAAGCTCGTGCCGCCGAAGAAAGACGCCATTTCCCAAGGCAGCGCCATAACCCCGCGCAACAACTGAGGCACGAGGGCAATGATGAGCAGCCCCGTGCCGCCGATCAACGTCACGCGGGTCATCAAGGCATCCAGATATTCCGCCGTGGCGCGCCCGGGCCGGATGCCCGGCACATAGGAACCTTCGCGCTTCAGGTTATCGGAGATCTGCATCGCGTTAAACTGGGTAGCGACCCAGAAGAAGGCGAAGAACATGATCAGTATGCCATACGCCGCAAGATGGATCGGACTGGTCATATCAACCAGTTGAGCTCCGAGCCACTTCAACCCCGAAAGCCACGTGTACTCGGGCGGGATACGACTCAGGATCGCTGCGGGAAACTGAATGAGCGGCCCGGCGAAGATGATCGGCATGACGCCCGTGTAGTTCACCCGCAACGGCATATAGGTCTGCTGCATCCCATACGTGTTGCTGCCCCCGCCCGCCGCGCGACGCGTGGAATGGATCGGCACCTTGCGCAACCCCTGCGTAAGCATCACGGTTCCCATGGTTATGGCAAAACCGAAAAGCAGCAACAGGAGCAGTTCAATCGGGCTCTTGGTGGCGGAGATGCCACCCAAGCCGAAATACCGGGTCCAGGCCTCAATGATCGCCACCGGCAACCGCGACGTGATGTTGATCATAATGATCAGCGACGTGCCGTTACCGATACCGCGCTGGGTGATCTGATCCGCAAGCCACATGACAAACAGCGAAGCCGTCGTCATACAGATCACGGTCATGATATTAAACCCGAACCCGGGATGCGTGACAATCTGGACGCTGCCCAACCCGAACGAAGCCGGGTTCTGCAGCGCGGTCGCCAAGGCGAATGACTGAAACACGCAGATGCCGATCGTCAGATAGCGCGTGTACTGCGCCAATTTCAGCCGCCCCGACTCTCCTTCTTGCTTCAGTTTCTCAAGCATCGGGATAACGGCCGTCAGCAACTGGATGATAATCGAGGCGCTGATGTACGGCCAGATACTCAGAAATCCAACTGCGCACTGGTTAAGCGCGCCGCCGCTGAATACGTTAAACCAGTCCATGAGGCCGCCGCCTGCGCCGGCGGTCTCACGGATACGGGCAAGTTCAGCCTGCAACGTCTGCCAATCCACGCCGGGTGTCGGGACCATGGAGATCAGGCGGCTGACAAAAACCAGACCGGCCGTCAACAGGATACGTTTCCGGAGTTCTGGGATTTTGAATGTGTTCGCAAATGAGGCAAGCATGGCCATAGTGTCAACCCTTAGACAATTTCAACGCTTCCGCCCAAAGCCTCGATCTTGGCCTTGGCTGACGCGCTGACACCGTTGACTTTGACGATCAGTTTCTTGGTCAGCTCACCGCTGCCGAGAAGCTTGATGCCGTCATATTTGTTAGCGAAAAGACCGTTGTCGCGGAGCAGATCGAGGGTGACTTCCGTTCCATTCTCGAAACGCTCGAGGTCACACACGTTCAACGCGAAATACTCGACCCGCGTGGGGTTTTTGAACCCGCGCTTCGGCAGGCGGCGGATCAAAGGCATCTGACCGCCTTCAAAACCGAGCTTAACCTTGTGGCCCTTGCGCGCCTGCTGACCCTTATGACCGCGGGTGGAGGTCTTACCCATACCCGAACCGGTACCGCGACCCACACGTTTGCGGGGCTTGCGCGCGCCGGGCGTATTCTTCAAAGATGACAAATCCATAATTAACTCCTATGAAATTGGTATACTGGAGTAATGGAATGTTGGAATCCTGAAACAAACGAGCGCAAGGCACAATGGCCTGACCCCCATTCTTTCACTCTTCCACCATTCCGTCATTCCATTCTTGTCTTACGCACGCGCGGCCGCGATCTCCTCCGCCGAGCGCAAATTGTTCAGCGCATCGACAGTGGCCTTGACCACATTCAAGCGGTTCTTGCTTCCCAGCGACTTGCCGATCGCGTCACGGACGCCTGCGGCTTCGAGCACGGGACGCATCCCGCCGCCGACGATCAGGCCCGTGCCGTCCGGGGCGGGCTTCAGCAGCACACGTCCACCGTCGCACACGCCGGTCACCTCATGAGGAATCGTCTTGCCCGAGAGCTTAACGCGCATCATGCATTTTTTGGCCGCATCGCCGCCCTTACGGATGGCGTCGCTGACCTCATTGGCCTTGCCGAAGCCGAAGCCCACGCGGCCTTCGCGGTCACCCACGACGACCACGGCGCTGAAGCTGAAACGGCGTCCGCCTTTCACGACCTTGGAGCAGCGGTTGACAAACACGACGCGCTCGTCAAACTCGCTCTGCGACTCATTACGGGAGTATTTTGCCTCTGCGCTCACTTCGCCTCCTCTGCCACTTCAGCGGCACGGTCCGAGATCTTCAGCCCAGCGGCCGTCGCAGCATCCACGATCTGCTTGACGCGCCCGTGGAACTTGAAGCCGCCGCGGTCAACGACCACGATCGAGATGCCTTTTTCCTTCGCCACGTTGGCCGCCTGCTCGCCGACCAGTTTGGCGGTTTCCAGATTGCAATGCTTCAGCTCCTTCAGGGTGGAGGTTGAAGCCAACGTATGCATAGCATTGTCATCGACGAACTGCACATACATGTGCTTGTTCGAGATACAGATGGCCATGCGAGGACGCTCAGCCGTGCCCTTGACGCGCTGACGGAGGCGCATATGGCGACGGTTGCGTTGTTCTTTACGGTTAAAACTCATGTTTCATCAGCTCCGTTCAGGCGTTACGCGACAGTCTTGCCCTGCTTGCGGCGGATCTGCTCGCCAACGTACTTGATACCCTTACCCTTATAGGGCTCGGCCGGATAGTAACTGCGGATGCGGGCCGCGGCCTCGCCAACGAGTTCCTTATCGATCCCATCGATCGCAACGTTCAAGCCGGTCGCATCGACCGTGATCTTGATGCCGTCCGGAATCGCATAGTCCTTAGGGGAAGCGAACCCGAGAGAGAGACTCAGCTTTTTGCCCTGCAGCACGGCCTTAAAGCCCGTACCCTCAATATTGAGCGCCTTCTTGTAACCAGTCGTCACGCCATCGATCATGTTCTTGACCAACGTGCGGCTCAATCCGTGGCAGCTCTTCTGCATACGCGAATCATCCGCGCGGGCAACGATCACTTGGCCGTTTTCGACCTTTACGTTGATTCCGCTCTGGAAGGTCCGGCTCAGTTCGCCCAATTTACCCTTGACGGTCACCTGGTTACCGTTTGCGGTAACCGTGACCCCGGCGGGAATCGCGACCGGTAATTTACCAATTCTCGACATCGTTGAAGCCCTCTTACCAGATTGTGCAGATCAGTTCACCGCCCAGCTTACGCTTGCGGGCTTCCTTGCCGCTGACCACCCCGCCCGACGTGCTCAGAACAGCGGTACCCATACCGCCCAACACGTTGGGGATGTCCTGCACGCCGCAGAACTTACGGAGCCCCGGCTTGCTCTCGCGGCGCATGCCGCGGATCGCCGGTTCGGCGTCATCGTTATACTTCAGTTCGATGCTCAGCACACGGGGAATGGTGTTGGTCATCGTGAAGTTCGTGATGTAACCTTCGTCTTTCATCACGCGAGCAATCTCACCCTTGATGCGGGAGCCCGGAAGCTCAACCGAGGGCAGACCGGCCTTCTGCGCATTACGGATGCGCAACAGCATGTCAGAAATCGGATCCGACGTCATTGTACTCTCCTCACCAGCTTGCCTTGGTCACACCCGGGATCATTCCCGAAACAGCCAGCTCGCGGAAACAGATACGGCAGAGCTGGAACTTACGAATGTACGCACGCGGACGCCCGCAACGGGAACACCGGTAGTACTTGCGTACAGAAAACTTAGGCGTACGCTTGGCTTTTTCCATCAGACAGGTTTTGGCCATTGTGGAAATCCTCCTTATTTGCCAGCGAACGGCATGCCCAGAATCGCAAGCAATTCGCGGGTGCCCTTGTTGTCTTTCGCCGACGTGACAAACGTGATGTCCATTCCGACATCGTTACCCTGCACAACGGCATCGACCATCTCGGGGAAGATCGTATGCTCTTTCAAGCCCAGCGTGTAGTTGCCCCGCCCGTCGAACCCGCGGTTCGGAATCCCGCGGAAGTCACGGATACGCGGCAGCGCACTGTTCACCAAGCGCTCCATGAAATCAAACATCCGCATGCCGCGCAGGGTCACCTTAGCGCCAATGACCATGCCTTCGCGCAACTTGAAGTTTGAAATACTCTTACGGGCCTTGCACAGCACCGGCTTTTGGCCGGACAACTTGGTAAGGTCATCGATGATTGTTTTCTGCACGTCTTTCTCGACAATGCCGAAACCCATGTTGATCACCACCTTTTGGAGGCGGGGAATCAACATCTTATTGGTGACGCCGAGCTTCTCCTGAAGCTTGGCAGCCAGTTCCGTGGAAAATTTTTCTTTAAGATTGGCCATCTCCGCCCCCTCTTAGTCCAGGTTCTTGCCCGACGCCTTGGATTTGCGCACCATCTTGTCGCCATCGCGAACCTTGCTGATGCGGACACCCTTTTTCTTGTCCGGGTCGTAGGGCATCACGTTAGACAGATCCATCGGCGCTTCACGATCCACAAAACCGCCGTTCGGGGCGGACTGTGAGCGGCGAACGGCTTTCTTGACCACATTCAGGCCCTGTACCACGACCATGCCCTTATCGGCCATGACGCGTAGGACTTTGCCTGTCTGTCCGGCAGACTCGCCAGCAATGGCGATCACCGTATCGTTCTTTTTGATTCTAGCAACACTCATGCTCGTTCCTAACTCGTAACCGTTTTGACGCCTGCAAAGCCTCGCGGCCATCAGCCATCATCGGCGTTACGGTCGTTCGCTGGATTAGACCACTTCCGGAGCCAGCGAAATGATTTTCATGTAGTTCATGTCGCGCAACTCGCGCGCCACAGGCCCGAAAATGCGCGAGCCTACGGGGTTCATCTTGTTGTCCACGATCACGCACGCGTTCTGATCAAAACGGACATACGAACCGTCGTCACGGCGAATGGGATGGCCCGTACGGACGATCACCGCCGTACAAACCTGGCCTTTTTTCACCGCACCCGTCGGAGCCGCTTCCTTGATCGCCACGCGGATTTTGTCACCCAGATAGGCGAACTTCTTGCGCTGACCCAGAACGCGGAAACACATCGCACGCTTAGCGCCGGTGTTGTCCGCAACCACCAATACCGTCTGTTCTTGAATCATGTTACTTGACCTCCGGCGTCACAACGCGCCACCGCTTGGTCGCACTCAACGGACGCGTCTCCATGATGGTGACCGTGTCGCCGACCTTGGCGGTGTTCGCTTCATCGTGCGCGTGGTATTTCTGGAATCGGCGGATGACTTTGCCGTACTTCGGGTGGACTTCGCGACGCTCACCCTGCACGATTACCGACTTCTCGCCGCTTTTGCTGACCACTTTGCCCTTACGGACTTTGCGGCTGCCGCGAATCTCTGTTGTCTCGGCCATTTACTTAGCCTCCCGCTCAGCTTTGATCGTCTTCGCACGTGCGATCTCATGACGCAGCGTACGCATACGGACCGGTTTCTCAACCCCGGTGCCCGACCTGTGCTTGATCCGCATGTCGTTCAGTTCCTGCGACATCTCACGGATCTTCTGGTCGAGTTCCGATGCTCCAAGTTCTCTCAAGTCTCTTGCTTTCATGGTTCCGTTAAGCTCCCGTTACATTACGCGCGACGAGCTGCGTCCGGATGCCGAGTTTCGTATCCGCCAAACGCAGACACTCGCGGGCCACGGAGTCCGGCACGCCACCGATCTCGAACAGCATCTTGCCGGGAAGGATCACGGCAACCCACAACTCCGGATTACCTTTTCCACCGCCCATACGAACTTCGATCGGTTTACGGCTGACCGACTTGTCGGGGAAGATACGGATCCACAGTTTGCCTTTGCGCTTCATTTCGCGGTTAATGACCACACGGCAGGCTTCGATCTGCGTGTTGGTCAGAAACCCGCGCTCAAGCGCCTTCAGGCCGAACTCACCGTAGGCGAGCTGCGCACCCGAAGTGGCGAATCCCGCACGGTTACCCTTAGATTGCTTGCGGTGTTTAACCCGCTTAGGCATTAGGGGCATCTTTTCTCCTCCTCTGACCGCCGGTACGGACCGGCTGGAAATCGTCCTTCTTGCAGATCCAGACCTTGACGCCGATCAAACCCGCGGTGGTGTGCGCTTCCGCAAACCCGTAGTCGATGTTCGCACGCAGCGTGTGCAGAGGGACTTTGCCCTGCTTGCTCCACTCCACGCGGGAAATCTCCGCGCCGTTGATACGGCCGCTACAGCGGATCTTGATGCCGTCCACGCCCATATCCATCGCGACCTTTTCGGCACGCTTCATGGCACGCTTGAGGGCGACACGACGCTCGACCTGCTGAGCGATGCTTTCCGCCACAAGTTGGGCGTTCGCATCGGGATCGCGCACCTCGTGGATCTCGAGGTAGATCTCTTTGCCGGTCTTTTTCGCAAGGTCTTGACGGATCTTGTCAACGTCCTGACCCTTACGCCCGATCACCACGCCCGGACGGGCTGTGAACAGGTTGATGCGCACGCGGTTGGCGTAACGCTCGATCAGGATCTTAGTGATCGCTGCACTTTCGAGGCGTTTCTTAACCAGCTCGCGAATCATCATGTCTTCTGACAACAGTTCGCCGAACTGCTTCTTGTTGGCAAACCAACGGCTACGCCACTGCTTGTCAACCGCGATCCGGAAACCAATCGGATTTACTTTCTGTCCCAAAGTTTTGCTCCTTTAAAAAGTCGCCGGTCTCACTGACCGTCGGTCAGGACAACCTTGCAATGACTCAGCCTCTTGGCGATCGGGCTCGCGCTACCGCGAGCGCGCGGCCAGAACCGGCGCATACGCGTCCCCTCGTCGAACACGCACAGGCAGACCTTAAGCGTATCCACATCGAGGTTCGCGTTATTCCGCGCGTTGGCGATCGCCGACTTGAGCGTTTTGCTCAGGACCAGCGCGGCTTTCCGCGGACTAAATTCAACAACTTTCAGGGCGGCAGCGACGGGCAACCCCTGGCATTTTCTGGCCAGCGGGCGACCTTTCTGAGCCGACATCCTGACGTTACGGGTAATGGCAGTCACTTCCATTGTTCTCAAACTCCGTTATTTCGCGACCGCTTTGTCCGTATGGACGCCGTGCTGCTTGAACGTGCGCGTCGGCGCGAATTCGCCCAGACGGTGGCCCACCATGTTCTCGGTGATAAAAATCGGCACATGCTGTTTGCCGTTATGAATGGCAAACGTATGACCGACGAAATCCGGAAGAATCATGGAACGGCGCGACCAGGTCTTGATCGGCTGTTTCCTGCCGGACGCATTCATTTTCTCGACTTTCTCGAGAAGGCTCTTCTCTACGTAAGGGCCTTTCTTAATCGACCTTGCCATGCGTTACTTTCTCCGCTTCACAATGTACCTGCTGCTGGTCTTGCGGCGGTTGCGCGTCTTCCCGCCCTTCGCCAGCTTGCCCCAAGGCGAACGAGGGTGACTGCCGCCAGACGTGCGGCCCTCACCACCACCCATCGGATGGTCAACCGGGTTCATCGCCACACCGCGCACCGTCGGGCGGATGCCCATCCAGCGCTTGCGTCCGGCTTTGCCCAGCTTGATGCTGCTCCAGTCGGCGTTACCCACCTGGCCGATCGTCGCCATACAATTGGCACGGATCAGCCGGACTTCGCCCGACGGCATGCGCAGCGTCACGAAATCGCCGTCGCGCGCCATAACCTGACAACTGTTACCAGCCGAACGGGCCACTTTGCCGCCTTTACCGGGAACCAGCTCGATGTTGTGGACAAACAGACCCAGCGGGATCTGTCCCAGCGGCATGGCGTTTCCGAGGCTCGGTTCGGCCTCAGGCCCGGACATCACCGCGTCGTTCACCTTCAGCCCCGTAGGAGCGAGGATGTAACGCTTCTCACCATCCACATATTTCAGAAGAGCGAGGTTGGCGGAACGATTCGGGTCATAGGCGATGGCCTCGACACGCGCGGGTATTCCGACCTTATCGCGACGGAAGTCGACGATACGATAACGGCGCTTCACGCCTCCGCCGCGATGGCGCGTCGTGATTCGCCCCTGGTTGTTCCGACCAGCATTGCTCTTGGTTGCCTCGGTCAGCCTGCGAAGAGGCTTTTCCTCGGTAATTTCATCGAAGGTCGGAGCAACTCGATGTCGCAGGCCTTCGCTTCTCGGTTTGAATGTCTTAAGCCCCATGGCCTCTTATCCTCTCTGGCGGCGTTAAACGGTCTCGATGCGCTCGCCCGCCTTCACCGTGACGATCGCGCGCTTCCAACTGGAATCGCGGACCACGCGGCGATTGCGCAACGTACGCAACGCGCCCTTGTAATTCTGGGTTCTGACCGCCAGCACATGCACGCCGAACTGATTCTCGACGGCTTTTTTGATCTCGATTTTGTTTGCCGCGGGTGCGACTTCGAGAATGTACTGGTTTTCGCAGGCAAGCTGCGTGCCTTTTTCAGTTATCTGAACCTTGCGGATGATTCCGGCGTGCTTCATGCGCCCACCTCCGTCGTCTTACTCTTCATGCGCGCCGTCAACGCCGCGAAACCTGCTTTGGTGGCAATCAGCGTGCGGTACAAAAGGAGAGAATATACATCAACTTCCTCCGCACTGACAACCTCAACCTTCGGCAGATTACGCGCAGCCAGCATGACCGCTTCTTCGTACTGATCAAGAACGATCAGTGCCGAGCGGTCCGCACCCAGCTTCTTCAGCGTCGCGGTCAGCAGCTTGGTCTTAGGCTCGGGAAGGTCAAACTTCTCGATCACCGAAACCTGCCCGCCGGCGATTTTGTCGCTTAAAGCGCGCGTGAACGCGAGCTGCTGGACTTTGCGGTTAACCTTTTGCGAGAAATCGCGCGGATGAGGCCCGAAAGCCACACCGCCGCCACGCCACACCGGGCTCTGACGCAGACCCGCACGGGCCCGCCCCGTTCCCTTTTGGCGCCAGGGCTTCTTGTTGCTACCGGCGACTTCACCCTTGCGGAGAGTCGAGGCCGTGCCCGCGCGGAAAGCGTTCTGAATCGCCACCGCCACGTCTTTCACGGCCTGCTCGCCCCTGTCAAGCACCAGAAGCTCGTCCGCAACGGTCATTTCGCCTGCGGTATCGCCAGCCGGATTAAAAACCTTGATCTTGCTCATCGGTTCTCCAACCCCTATTTCTTCAGGGCTTTCCTGATAATGACTACGCTACCCTTAGCGCCCGGCACAGCGCCGGCCACCAGCAGCAGGTTTTCTTCGCCCCGGACCTGAACCACGGCCAGATTCCGCGCCTTGCGGTTCACCGCGCCCATGTGCCCCGGCATCCGCTTGCCTTTTTCAACCCAGCCCGGAAGATCGCGCGCGCCGATTGAACCGACGCGGCGCTTCGAGTGGCCACCATGCGTCATCGGACCACCCGCCATACGGTAGCGGCGCACAACGCCAGCGAAACCGCGGCCCTTGGTGATGCCCGAAACGTCGACGTATTTCACGCCGTCAAACATGCTTACCGTAACCGCTTCGCCTGTTTTGACCTCTTCGCCATCATCCAGCGCGAACTCCTTGGTCAATTTACAGGGCTTCACGCCAGCCTTCTCGAAGTGCTTCACCTGCGCCTTAGGAAGGCGTGAAGGTTTCTGCTCATCGAAGCCGAGCTGGACCGCGCGGTACCCATCCGTATCAGGCGTTTTCACCTGAACAACCGGACAGGGACCCGCTTCAATCACGGTTACTGCAATCCGACGCCCCTGGTCGTCATAGACCTGCGTCATCCCGATTTTTCTGCCAATTAAGCCTTCCATGGTGTCACCGTCCTTAGATTCGAATTGTGATATCCACGCCAGCAGGCAGATTCAACTTTTTGAGTTCATCAACGGTTTTCGCCGTCGGACCCACGATATCCAGCAGCCGTTTGTGCGTGCGCATCTCAAACTGGTCCATGGACTTCTTGTCCACGTGAGGGCTACGGTTGACCGTGAAACGCTCAATCCTCGTTGGAAGAGGAATGGGTCCCACGACCTGAGCCCCGGTGCCGCGGGCGGTGTCGATGATGTCGCTCACCGCCTGATCCAGCACCCTGTGATCGTACGCTTGCAAACGAATGCGTATACGCTGACTTTGCATTCTAACGTTACCTGTTCAGTAGTTGTTCTCTCACTGTCCGTGGCACGACCGCAAATTCGCCAGGTTCCATCGTATAGCTGGCGCGGCCGCGCGAGAGCGACCGGATTGCGGTTGAGTACCCGAAAAGTTCTGCCAACGGAACCTGTGCGCGCACGATCTGCATGTCTCCACGCGTCGTCATGTCACGCACCGAACCGCGGCGGCCGTTAATATCCCCCATGATGTCGCCGACGTAGTCGGCAGGCGTCACGATGTCGAGGGACATGATCGGCTCCAGCAATTCCGGCGCTGCGGCCAAAGCCGCTTCGCGGAACCCCATCACGGCCGCGGTCCTGAAAGCCACGTCTGTCGCCGTTTCCTCATCCGTGATCACGACATCCGTCACCTTTGCCAGCACGTCCGTCATCGGATATCGTGCCAAGACGCCGGTCAGGATGCCGTCCGTCAATCCTTGCTCCACGCAGTCGGCCAATTTCTCATCCGGGAGCCGCCGCCGCACCGTGGAAGAGAGCTCCACCGCATGACCGCTACCCCGCTTCTGAGGAACCACCTCGACCGTCAATTGCGCGTAATGACGCTTTCCGCCCAGCTCGCGGTCGAAGAGATACGTACTCTTGCCCGGCGCTGTGACGGTCTCGTAATACGACACCATCGGACGGCCCGTGTTGGCCTCACACTTAAACTCGCGGCGCAGACGATCCACCAGGATCTCCAGGTGAAGCTCGCCCATGCCGCTCAAAATCGTTTGCCCCGTCTCCGCATCCACGCGCACTTGGCAGGTTGGATCTTCCGCAGAAAGCAGACCCATGGACTCGGTCAGCTTGTCCTTGTCCACCCGGGACTTCGGCTCAATCGCCATGAACATGACCGGCTCGGGAATCGTGATGCGCTCCAAATAGACCGGCTGGTGTTCGGCGCACAGCGTGTCGCCCGTTGTCGCGTCCTTAAGGCCCACCAGCGCGCCGATCTCGCCCGCGCCCAACTCTTCCACCTCGGTCTGCGCATCCGCGAACAGCCGCACAATCTTCATGATGCGCTCGCGCTTACGGCTGCGGGGGTTGTATACGTTCTGCCCCTTCTTCAGCATTCCCGAATAGATCCGCACAAAAAACAAGCGCCCCACATATGCGTCGGTGGCGATCTTGAAAACCAGCGCCGTCAGCGGCGCCGTCGCACTCTGCTCGCGCGACACCTTCGTCTCGGTCTTGACGTCCGTGGCCTCCACCGGCGGACGGTCCTGCGGCGAAGGCAGATACCACATCACCGCATCCAGCAACTGCTGCACGCCCTTGTTGCGCAACGACGAGCCACACAACACCGGGACCAGCTTGCCCGCGAGCACCGAGCGGCGGATCGCGCCGCGGAGCACGTCGGCTGACAACTCCGGCTGCTCGAAATACGACTCGACGATCATTTCGTCCGCTTCGGCCACCTTCTCGCACAACTCGGCACGAGCCGCCACAGCGTAATCTTTCAGCTCGGAGGGAATCTCAGAAACGTTAACCTCGCGCCCTTCGCTGCTCTCATCATAAGAAAGGGCCTTCATCTCCACGAGATCGATCAGGCCGCTGAACGTCTCGGCCTTGCCGATCGGCAACTGAATGCAGACGGGATTCGCGTGAAGCTTCGTACGGATCTCGGAGACACACGAGTCGAAGTCCGCGCCCATCCGGTCCATCTTATTGACGAACGCGATACGCGGCACGTGGTAGCGATCCGCCTGGCGCCAGACCGTCTCGGACTGTGGCTGCACCCCTCCGACGGCACAAAAAACGCCCACGGCGCCATCTAACACGCGCAATGAGCGTTCCACTTCAATCGTAAAGTCCACATGTCCCGGCGTATCGATCAAGTTGATCTGCACGTCCCGCCAGGAACAGGAAATCGCAGCGCTCGTTATGGTAATACCGCGCTCGCGTTCCTGAATCATCCAGTCGGTGACAGTGTTGCCATCGTCCACGTTGCCGAGACGGTGCGTGCGCCCTGCGTAGAAAAGAATCCGCTCGGTTGTCGTGGTTTTGCCCGCGTCGATGTGGGCCACGATGCCGATGTTCCGGATCCGGCAAAGCGACACGTCATGTCCCGACGGCTGTTGACCAGCGGCCGCAACATTACGTTTGTCTGCCTTGCTTTCCAAGACGCTCACCATTCACCTTGACTTGTCAAAGAACAGCGGATGTTCCCGGCAACTTGCCGGCTTATCCTGATACCGCTGCGGGAGACCTCCCGCAGCCTCTCGGTAAAACTTGCACGGGCGACCGTATGACCACCCAGAACCAACCTACCACGCATAGTGCGCGAAGGCCTTGTTGGCCTGCGCCATCTTGTGCGTGTCGTCGCGCTTCTTGATCACGTTCCCTTGATTATTGTAGGCTTCGATCATTTCCGCCGCGACCGCTTTCGGCATCGGCGTACCGCGGCGTGCACTGGCGTACATCGACATCCAGCGGAGCGCAAGCGACAACTGGCGGGCCGGACGGATCTCCACCGGGACGGGATAAGTCGTGCCACCCACGCGGCGGGATTTGACTTCCACTTTCGGCTTCATGTTCGCGATCGCGATATCCATGACTTCGATCGGGTCCTTACCGGTCTTCTCTTTCAACTCTTCGATCGCGCCGTACACGATACGCTCCGCAGTGGTCTTCTTGCCGCTCTTCATGAGCGCACGCACCACTCGGGCAACCAACTCGCTGTTGAACTTAGGATCAGCGACTGCTTCACGCTTTACTGCTCTACGCCGTCTTGCCATGGGTTATTTCTCCGCCTTCTTCTGACGCTTCATGCCGTACTTGGAGCGGCTACGATTACGCCCGGCCACGCCCAAGCTGTCGAGACAGCCGCGGACAATGTGGTAACGGACGCCGGGAAGATCCTTCACGCGGCCGCCGCGCACCAGCACGACGCTGTGCTCCTGCAGGTTGTGCCCTTCGCCGGGAATATAGGCGGTCACTTCGTAGCCCGTCGTGAGACGGACACGGGCGACCTTACGCAACGCCGAGTTCGGCTTCTTGGGCGTCTGCGTCTTCACAACGAGACAGACACCGCGGCGCTGAGGACAAGCCTTAAGCGCGGGCGACTTGCTCTTTTTACGCAACGGGATACGTCCCTTGCGCACTAACTGGTTGATCGTCGGCATCGGATTCGGTTCCTTCCCAATTGGAAATAAATGGAGAGTTAAATTACCACAGAGGCCCGCCGACAATCAAGCGGGTTTTTCAAAAAAGTTTTCCGTTAAAAAAACGCGGTTTTCAGACTTTTAGCGATGAAAAGGGAGGCTGAGGACTGAGTGCAGTGTTCATACGCTGGTTCCCTTCTTGGGAAGTGATGACCAACAGGCCCCTGCCCTGCGGGTAGATGGCAGGTCAACTTTGCAAGGTTGACGGTTAATAATCAACGGAGGCGACTGGTTTTTATAGGATTTCTATAACAAGATGCCATCATCTCCGGATGACAGGATACAATTTTAGCGTAACATGCAGCAAGTGAGCGTGTTTCGTCACATTGAAACCCTCTACAACCGAATTCTGATTCCACACAAGCTTGAAAAACCTGCATCGAGCATTAAAAAATCAGCGGGGCCGCTGTGCAGGGTTATCGGATGTGCTATTCGTGAGTCCCGGAGTCGTGGACTGAATTGAATCGGGCTAGGCGAATCTTGCCGAGCTTAACCCCCTCGGGGAGGGACGTTCCTGCCGACACTGCAAGCGCTGGTCACAAACCACGCACACGTTTGCGGAAGCCGCAGCAATCTCTTTGCCGCACACATCCTCTTTTTCCCTATGCAAATCAATAGCCTTTAAAATATAATTTATGCCTTCCATGCAGCTATATCTGGCTGACATAAAGAAGCGAAAGGAAGACTGACATGAAGACAAGGTGTGCGGTTCCATTGTTTGCTGCAGTTTGTGCGGCAGGCTCTCTCTGGGCGGACAGCGGCACGTGGACCGCAACCACGGGAGGGAACTGGAATGACGCCGCGAACTGGAGCGGAGGCATCATCGCGTCGAACAGCGGGTCTACGGCTACCCTCAACAGCGGGACCGGCACCATCATCAATGACATGACCGACCCCGCCCTTACCCTGCTCGGCATACAGTTCGCAGGTGGCGGCTATACGCTGGCGGGCAACACGCTCACGCTCGACAACTCGGGATTCATCACCATACTGGGCGGCAGCCACACGGTCAGCACGCCTGTAGTGATCTCCGGCAGCGCCGCTCTTAATGTCGCCTCGGCGCAGACGCTTGTCCTAGAGGGACCTCTTTCAGGAACAGGCAGCGTTACGGTCTCCGGCGGACGCGTGGTGCTAGGCAATGCGGCCAACGCCTATACAGGCGCGACGATCCTCAAGACCGGCATCGTCGAAATCGCTTCGCTCAGCGCGCTCGGCACAAGCTCGGGCAGCGCCACCAACCTCGTGCTCGGCGACGGCATCCTGCGCTACACGGGACCTTCGGCGACCATGGACCGCAGTTTTACGATCGCACCGACCAACATCGCCGGAGCCCGCGCGGCCATCATCGACGTGACTAACGCGACCACAACACTGACGCTCGCGGGCCAAGTCGTCGCCCCCGCCGGCTGCTTCATCAAGACGGGGGCCGGCACGTTGGCCTTCACCTATCCGGGCTACCAAGAGTTGAACAAGAACCGTACGGCCGTGAAAGAAGATTTTGCTCTGACCATCGATGCCAACGGCAGCGTTGGAACCAACGGCTATGGTGTGTTCAACGTTGACAAGGGCCGGGTCATCCTCGGGGCTCCGGGCCAGACCAACCAAGTCGTCGCGACCGCCTGGGTCGGCACGCGCACGCTGGCATCTCCGCGTATGGACATTATCGGCGGCGTGTCCAAGTTCACGGGCTCCTACTTCACAATCGGCCGCGGTTGCGGAACAGCCGCCTCGCCGTCGAGTCCCAGCCTCTATATCAACAACGGCTCCTACGTCGAAATGGCCAGCTTCGTGATGGCGAACGCAAACGGCAGCACCGATTATCGCTGCAATCCCTATCTCTCACTCGACAATGCCACCCTGCGCATTTTCGGCGACTGTTTCATCAGTGAGAACGGCAATGCGACATCCACCGTCTCCATCGCCAACAACAGCCTATTCATCAACGATTCACCCTCCCCCATCCGAGGCATGATTCTCGGGTTCGGCGGACCCGCGAAAACCGACGTCACTTTCGACACGGCCAGCACGGGCCGCGTCTACCAGGCGCGACTTGCCAAATACACCTCCCTCACCGTGACGGGCAACAGCGTTTTCGAAATGGACACGACCCCGACCAACGCTCCCATCGCCGACTTCAACACGGGCAAGGTGCTGTTTAATAACGGCACGCTGGCCCAGCGCACTCCCCAGCTCTCTTCGGATTGGTTCATCGCTTTGACCAACCTCCTGGTCGGCGCAGGCGACATGACCATCAATGTAGCGAGCCACGCCTGGCTGGACCCCCTTCCCAGACCCGATCCCGCCAGCCCCGGCGGCAAGCTTGTTAAAAACGGCAACGGCACGCTGGTCGTCCGCCCCATGGCGATGAATATGCAGGTAAACGCCGGATGCGTCGCCCTTTCGACCGAATATGCGCAGACGCCCCTTGTCACTACGGGAACCCTCACGTTCGGCACGGGCTCGTCGCTCGAACTCGGCGCGGCGGGCGGCGCGGCGGGCATGAACCTGAATTTGGCCGGCACACCACTTAAGCTCATTCCGCACAGCCTTTCCTCCAACCCCGATCTCTGGCGCTTCACGGAACGCGCCATGCGGCGGGCGGACGGCATCCTCCAGTTGACACCTGAAGTCGGCACCAACGGCGCGATCTCAAACGCGAAGGGCGGTGCTTTTTTGGTGAGCCGCAAAACGGTCAGCGGGCCTTGGACCGTCAACTATTCTTACACCTGCTGGGCCACTGGCACCGACCCCGCAGACGGCTTTGCCTTCGTGTTGCACAACGACCCGCGCGGACTGGCAGCAATCGGCGCGAATGGCGCGAGCCTTGGATATGCGGACACCACGGCAAACAAGATCACGAACTCCATTGCGGTCGGCATCAACGTCACCGGCCATCAGATCCGCTTCGGACGGCAGGGCACGCTTGTCGACACGCGCGCCTTGGCTACGGCCCTACCCAAGCTGGGATCATCTCCGGTAAAAACCAAGTTCACCGTCAGCTACGACGGCTCGGGACTGCTCACCTGCATGATCGAACGTCCCGGCGCACCTGTCTACCGTTACACGTGGGCGGTGAATATTCCCGCCGAGGTTGGCTCCAACGAGGCCTACGTGGGTTTCACCGCCGGCACGGCCGGGCGTTGGGGCCAACACTCGATCACCGACGTCCTGTTCGACAACGGCACAGTCACGCCGCCCACCTACTGCCGCTATGGCGGGCGCATCGCGCTGGGCTCAGGCGAGACGCTAAACGCCTCTGCCGTCCCCTCCTCGCAGCAACGCGGTTTCGTGGTGGGCGAACTTGCTTATGGCGACCAGTCGGTCGTCAAAGCCGATTGCCCTACGGCGTTCACCACCTTGCCTGCACCTACGCTGACCGACAAGGGCATGTGGAAGCTGAACCAGTATGCGAACTGGAAACCCGACGGCCGCCTGGCGGTCTCCACCAACGCCAACAACAGTCCGGGCTCGGCCTTCACAACGAACATGTATCCGATCTCCGGTTCATGGACCGCCCGTTTCGGTTATGACATCGGGCTCAAATCCTCGCCACCGGCCGACTACATCACCTTCACAGTCCAGAATCTCACAACCAACAACACCGCACATACGCCCAACCCCGGCTTTGCGATCATGTGGCGCTACTACGAGGGCGGGGTGACAACAACCTCACTGCGCATGTACACGAATAATGTCCCCGTGCTGGCCACAACCAACATTGCACCTGTCAGCCTGCGTGACGGAGGACCTGCCATCATGACGGTTTCTCATGATGCAGCGGCCAAGACGGTCACGGTCATCACCTCCCAAGCGGCGGGAGCCTATACCAACGTGTTCACCGGCGTCGATATTGCGACCGCAGTCGGCGGAACCACCGCTTATCTCGGCTTCGGCGCCTTCACCGGCGGCCTCAACGCCGAGAACATCGTCAGCGACTTCTCCTTCTCGTCTGAGGCCATGGCAGCCAGCGGTAACGGATATCTGGCTTTCAACAAGCTTTCCGGAACCGGCACGCTGATCAAGAGAGGCACCGCCTCGTTGGCCCTGATGGGAGATCGGGATCAACCGACATCCAACACTGTGCTGCGTCTGGAACAGGGCGGGCTGGTGCTGCGCAAGAACAACCTCGAGCCACTCGACACCACCGGCGCACGTAGCGACTGGATCTTCAGCCCACTGGGCATGTGGGGCGAAGACGGCACCCTACAGGTCTGCCCCAATCTGATGAACTCGAGCGGTACAGGCACCTCGTCGCGCCGCGTCCGCGTGTCGGACGCTTGGACAGCTACCTTCAGTTTCCTGTTCGGCGCGAAGATGAACCCGCCCGCGGATGCCTTCTCGTTCTTCATGCACAACGACCCGCGCGGGCCGACCGCCGTCGGCAACGTGGTCGGCGACGCGGGCTTTGGGGGCGTAGTCGGCGTCAGGCTCGCGAACAGCATCGGTCTCAGGTGGTATTTCTACCCGCTCAACAACACGACCTTGGAAGATTCAACCGCCATCGGGCGAAATGGCGTTTGGGATGAGGCAACCCGTCAAAGCCACGTCCCGATCACGCTCACCAACGGAGTAACCGACTTTGTGGTCAAATACAACCCGACCGCAGCCACACTGACGTCGATCATGACGCAAGGAGCCTACGTGATCACAAACACCTTCTCAGGCGTCAATATCCCGACGGACACCACCAGCGATTACGCCTATGTCGGCTTCGGCGGCGGCACCGGCGGTGCAAGCGGCGAAATGCGCATCAGGAACTTCAGGCTGACATATGATGCGTCGTCCGACGCCCTGCCGAATCAGCAGGTTTTGGGAAGTCTGATCCTGCCGGACCTCTCCACAAATACCGCGACGATCGACACCTCGGTTCCTAACAGCAGTTTCAAGGTCGGCACCACAACAGTCGGGAATGACGCCGTGTTCAGCGTGAACGCCACACAGCAGAACGGCACGCTCACCCTCGGGACGGTGACTCAGTCGGGGAGTGCGACCTATTCAGCCGCGGCGGGATGCACGCTCGCACTGACCGATGTAACCGGCGGCACAACCCTCACCAAGACAGGCAGCGGCACGCTGGTTCTCAAAGGCGCGATTGCTTCCTACACGGGGAACACGGTGCTGAGCGCTGGCACGCTCTCGCTTGATTCGGCGACAATGCCGATCGGCACCGATTTGTTCTACACCAGCGGCGCAACGCTGAGCCTGAACTTCACCGGCAAGCAATACGTCCACAGATTGCTGATCGACGGCGTGCAGCAGCACGGAGGCCTGTACACGGCCCTCAACACTCCGTGGATATCCGGCTCCGGTACCCTGGTCGTCACTTTCCCGCCGACCGGCACCGCGATGTTTGTCAGGTAGGCGAGAAGCTTCGTTTCATAACGCACGCGGGAGAGCCCCGGCAGGACTCTCCCGTGTTTTTCATTTTTCAGAGGCTCTCAGATAAGCCGCCGAACAAATACGCGCTTCCAGACTCAGACCCCGAAGCCCGGCAACCGCTTGACGCGGAGACGCGCGTTTGCGGCCGAGCTGTTCTTGAACTCGCGCTTCTCGATGTCCCACTCCAACCGCTTTCCGGGGTCAAAGAGTGCCGCCAGCGCAATCAGCGCGGCCTGCGTGATATTTCCAGCGTAGGCGAAATCGGAACCGACCTTCGCCCCGCCGCGGATCGCCCCCAGCCACTCCTTATAGGGCGAGCCGTCCGGCACCCGCGCATAGCGTTCAGACGGAAGGCCGTTTGAGGTCTTCATGTCCGCCATGCGAGACTCGGGCAGAAGCCGCAGGTCCTTGGCACCGTGCGAGCCGTATTGAATCACACCCTTGTCGCCGTAAATCACGACGCCCTCGTTCATCACGCCCTTGACCCGCGGCTCATGCGGCGCGAAGGGGGCCTTCTCGCCCAGTTCTTTCGGCCGAGGCACGTTCTTGCACTCCTTGCCGTCGAACCACACGAGCGTGACAGGGCCGCAGTTACCCTTTGCGGGAAACTCCAACGTGAAGCGGTCACCCTGCGGGAAGGTGGCACCATGCTTCACGGGATCCCAATCGCCGACATTGTCCACACGCACGGCGCTCGGCAGTCCGAGGTCCAAGGTCCAAAAGACGGGGTCCATCAGATGGCAGGCCCAGTCGCCGAGCGTACTACAACCGTAGTCGGTCCAGAACCGCCAGGTGCCAGGCAGATACATCGGACAGTACGGACGGTGCGGCGCGACAGGCCCCTGCCACAGTTCCCAGTCCAGTTCTTTCGGCACCTCGCAGATCTGCTTGAGTTCTTCCAAACGGTCCATGCGGCTGTAGACGGCCGGCGCCCAGAAATGCGCCTCCCTGATGTTCCCGATCAGGCCTGCCTCGACCCATTCGCGGAACGTGCGGATCGTGTCAAAGGCGTGCCCCTGATTCATCGCCTGCGTCACCACCTTCGACTCCTTAGCCGCCTTGACCATCAGATCGACCTCACCGAAGCTTTGCGCCAGCGGTTTCTCGCACTGGACGTGCTTGCCGCGGCGGATGCACTCGATCGCCATCGGCGCGTGCCAGTGATCCGGCGTGCCGATTGTTACGGCATCGATCTGCTTGTCGAGCGTGTCGAGCATCCGGCGGTAGTCCTTGAAGAATTTCGCGGACTTATATTTCTCGACCATTTTCCCCGTACGCCGCGTATCGACATCGCACAAGCCAACGATCTCCGCGCCGCACGCGGCTAAACCGTCTATGTTGGTGACCGGACGTCCGGCACAGCCGATCGCGGCGACGCGAATCTTCTCGCTGGGTGGCGTCTGTCCGCTCCCTGCGATGACATGCCGCGGCACCACGTAAACAAAAGGCACGGCTACCGTGCTTTTAAGAAATCCTCTGCGCGAGCACTCTGTGTCTTTCATATCCCCATCCCCCTAGCGATCTATTTTGCTTCTCTATCAGACTGATGAGTTACAGTTTCCCTGTTTCAGGTGAGCGATGCAACCCGTTTCTTTCCGCCCTTACCAAGACTGGAACACGCCGAACCAACGCCGGCTATTGGAATCACTGCCGACCACTTTCAGGAGCAAGGGTTTCCCCGGCGCAACCCTCTGGGACGGCAGGGTCAACGTCAAGGTGCCGTATTCTGCGGTCGCGGGATCGCGCACGTATTTCAAGCTGACCGACTTGTCCGCGCTGAGCCATTCCGCATCCCGTTCGCTGATGGCGGGAATTTCAAGCACCTTTTCGCCGTTCACCGAGAACGTGAAACTGCCCTGCGGTTCAGCAAAATATCCCATGCCGCCCTGCCACACCACCGAAGTGCGCGGTTTCGCCCTCACGTCATCCGGCATTGGCTGCGTCTTCCAAACCAGTTCATTTCTGCCTGCCATGGCTCTGGCCACATCGAGTTGAGAGACTCCCGGCGGTAGCCCGTCACGTCCGCTGTCCCCCGCCTTAACCGTCTCCTGCCAACCGTTCCGCACGCCGACAGGAAGCTTCACGACGCCCTTCGGGCTAAACTTTTCAGACCTCGCATACCGAAGCATTCCGTCCAGCAGACAAGAGCCTTCCGGAGTACCTGAAAGCAGGTCCAGTCCGAAGGTCATCAGCACGCGCCCCGCGTCAACCCGCGCTTCACCCGCATAGAGAAAATAGCCGCTGCCCCCCTCTCCTACCACCATCATCTCATCCGGCAAGACACCCTCGAACGGCAAAGGCCGACCCTGTTTCAGGATACGAAAGGCCAGCGGCGAGAGCGTTCCGTCATGCGGGAAATCGCCAAGGGCGGGATGCCGCGCGAAGGCTGTCCCCACCTGATTCCCCATCCACCACCAGCCCAGATTGACATTCGGCTTGCCTTTCTCGCCGTTGATCAGCACGACACGCTTGCCAGCCGCGAGTGCGGCGGCGACATCCGGCGCGCCGAAGCGCGAGATCAAAAGCCCCGCCTTTTCCGCATCAGGTGTCCCTGCCACGACGAGTCCCATATAAAGTTTTTCAAGCTCGGGCATCAAATCCCGCGAAACGGCGATCCCCTTTCCGTCCAATTTCGCACGTTTCGGAAAAACCCAGAAGTCCCACGTGTTCTTGATATTCTCTTCTGTCTTCTGCTTAATCGTTGCTTCCAGCACCGCATGGAGCGGCTTGGCCACAGCGGGAATGGCAAGTGCCGCTTCGGCGAGCAGGCGCGTACTGCCAAGTTCGACGGTGCCGCCGTCGCATTCGCCTTGAACGAGCACGGCGTCCCCCGCGCGCAAGACCCACAGGACCTTGGTCTTTTCTAAAGGCGAATCCCCGTAATGCGTGATCCAGAAACCGGCTTTCACAGTTTCCCCGGAAACGGCGATGCTGGCTTCAGTATCCGTCTTAAGCAGCAGCGAGGTCGCCCCGTTAAACAGGCGAAAAGCTTCCGGCGTCGAACCGTTGGTTTTCACCTCCCAGAACGGGTTAAACAAGCCCTGCGCGCTGTATGTTTCGCCCTGCTGAACAACCACGTCTACGATGGTCCAGAAATCATAGCCGTCACAAGCCGGATCGAGTCGTGCGGCCTCGACACCACGTTTTTGAAAGACCCTCTGCAACGCATGCTGCGCATCCTGACAGGCGTCACCCCAGCGCCGGTCAAGGCCGGCAGCTTTCAGCCACGCATCCCGTTTTGCCATCGGCACAGGCGGCATCCAAGGCCCCGAAAAACGTCCTTCCAGGCGCGGATCCTGCTTGACGCTCAGATTCAGGTATTCGTGTGCGACGAAAGGCGCGTCGCATTTGAAGCTCCCCGGCTCCCACACGTTGACGGGACCGTTACGAAAATCGGAGTTCTCGGCCGTGTTGCAGGTTCCATCCTGATGGAGCATCAGACGGTCAGGATCAAGCCTTTTGGCCAGTTGATAGATCTCGCGGTCCAGCGGCTTCCCGAGAAGTCCCTCGTTTCCCGTGCAAAAGGTTGTGAACGACACGTAGCGACGGTAATGCCGATACAACTCAGTCAAGTCACGCATCGGGTCGAACGTGAAGGCCTCGGTCGGGTAATCTCCGTAATAGGGCAACTCGGGCTGAATCATGATGCCCGCCTCGTCCGCAGCCTCGAAATATTCAGGGAGTTCACAGTGGGTATGAAGACGGACATAGTTGAACCCGGCCGCACGTGCGATCTTGAGATGTTTGAGGTGCTCCTCTTTTGAGGCGGGCGAGACCATGGTCAGCGGATAGACAAAATCATCTCCGTAGCCACGCAAGAAGAGCGGCTTGTTATTCAAGAAAAAGCGCTCTCCGCGCACCTCGATCTTACGCACGCCGAAGCGCTCTGCCCAGCCTTGGACCGGCGTTTCCCCATTGCAGAGAGTAAGCTCCGCCACATACAGATCCGGCTGCTCCGGCGACCAAGGACGGAACGGCGCGAGCGGCACGCGCATCACAACCTCAGACTCGCATTTGCCCTCGGGAAACACCACAGGCGATTGGCTAATCATGGGCGAACCCCGATTCACGCCTACTGGGGTCAGGGATGCGCGCAAAACCGGGTTCTTCAACCTAGTCGCCTGGGTCGAGAACGCCACCGTGGCCTCAGCCTCCTGTTTGTCGAAATCGCCGCGCACCCACGCATCGTCGATGCGAGTGTCGGGAGTGGCCTCGATCTCCACATCGCGATAGAGTCCGCCGAAAAGGTGGGAGCTAATCATCTGCCCCTTCCGGCTCGGAATCGCGTTGTTGACCGCTGCGACGACGACTGCCTGTGTACCAGTCTGGACCAAGTCGGTGATGTCATACTTATATGTGCCGCAATATGCATCCACCCAAGCCACCGTCTTATTGTTGACCCAGAACCAGCCTTGAGAACGCACTCCGCCGACTTTGAGCCAGACCCGCCGGCCCTGCCATGCAGCCGGGATGTCGACCGTTTTACGGTACCACGCCTCGCCCATGTACACGTTCCGCAGATCCCGGGGACCATGGTCCCATTTGCAATCCCACGTGACACTGGGTCCCGGCGTCCCGACCCCCTGAGCCTCCCAGCAACCCGGCACCTGGATCTTGCGCGCACCTGGCCACGCCTTCGCGTAGAACGCCCGCCAAGCCGGATGCCTCGACGGCGCGACTCCCTGCGTGACGAACTCCCACTCGCCGCGCAGAGATATCACTTCCTGTTGCGGTGTCCGTACTGCCGGATTCACCACCGCAGGCAACGCTTTCCTGCCGCCCCACGTGTCCACGCCGGAGAGCCAAACCTCATCGGCGGACGCGCACGCCGCCCACATCAAACAACCGGTCAGTTTCACGACTATCGCTTGCATCTTCTTCATTTCGAGCCCCCTTTGTATTCACGCCTCGTTCTTATCCATAATTCCGCGTGTCGCGAAATACGTCTATTTGCAGACCGTGAAACACGCCATACGCAACACCGTGCAGCCGAACGGCGTCAGTTCAACGCTCTCGGCCTTCGCCCCCTCGTCAGGTGTTATCGGATTACCGTAAGGCATCATCGTGTGCTTGTGCGACCCGAAGTGGGCAGGATAGGCGTGATTCTGTGAACGGACCATCGGCACCATCAACTTCAGTGGGCTATCTTCCCACGGATACACCGACTCGCAGCGTTTCTTTGTGATCGCACACCCGCCTTCCAGATCACGGAGTCTGAACGAGAAAACTCCCGGCTCGCCGTCACACGTGACGTTGAGCCAGGACCACTCCTTCGGCAAGGGCGTCAGCGGCGTTCCGGGAACCGCCACCCACTTCTCCTTGAACTTCAAGGCAAACAGCAACGGACCGCATTCGACCGCCCGCAAAGGTTCTTGAGTAAAATACGCGTCCTTGACCGCCACCACGGTTGGCTCCATGGCGAATACGACGGCAAGCGTATCATTCCGCCAAACTCCCTCCATCGTTAGCCAGCCGTCGGCAACGGCTGGATTTACCTCTGTGCCATTCAACGTTAAGCGGTAGCTCTTGCACCAGCCCGGCAACTTGAACTTCAGCGCGCGTTTCCAAGGCACGGAGGCCCTGATCCGGAACGTGATTGTGTCGTCGAACGGATAGAGCGTCTCCTCGCTGATGGCGATTTGAGTTCCGTCTTTGGCCGCGAACTTCGCCGCACACGGACCGTATACTGGAAGCAATAGATTATCGTCGCCGTCACGCAGAAACATCGAACGGATATACTCAGGATAAATGCGGACCGACTGCGCTGGACAGCAGGCCACATTGAAATTCGGCGCGTAGACGCCGAAAGACGCACCGTTACCGAACAGGCACGAGTTCATCGTCGCAAAGAACTGGTTCGGAGAGCTGTTATAAGCGATCGCTCTCTCGTCCTTTTTGCGCGCGCCCTGTGCACCGTTGAACAGGATACGCTCCATGAGGTCGCCGTACACAGCCAGCCCCGTGATTCGGGCCATCCACGAAAAGGTGTTCAGATAGGTGGCGAAGTTGCAGTACTCCGTCTCGTGAATCGCGGAGGGAGGCGCAAGGTATTCGAAGTTCGAAGCAGGCGCACCGCTGACCTGCCAACATCTGTCCAGCACCTGCCGAATACCGTTCGTTGTGGCCGCGAGGTGTTCCAGCAAGCCGTCGGCCATATACACAAGAGCCGGGTGTTTGACATTCTCACCGAAAGCCACCACGTGGTCTTCGTTAAACTCAAGATCGGCACGCCGGAGGGAGGCCATTCCGTGATGGAATTTATCGTGTTTGTCGAGCCAAGCGATGTAATCCAAGCACCATTTGTAAAGGCGCTGATCGCCGGTCTTCAGATAGACAGTCATCATCGACTCCATGAGCGTCGGACCCGCATAGTCGGTCTTCTGATCACCCGCCCAGTGTTCGACGTACCACAGCAGACCGCGGTGAACCGCAGCCAACGCCGCCTCCTCCCCGGTCGCGTCGTACCAGGCCAGCACCGCACGATAGCACCAATTCGCGGACCACGCGCTGTAATCCTCCAGCCGGTTATCCGTCTTGCGGTAGCTTCCGAGATACCCGTCTTCCTCTTGGAGGGCCAGCGTCGCATGCACCCATTTATCCGCCTTGGCAATGAGCTCCGCATCGTTCAACGTGAAAGCCAACTGAACGAGCCCCGTCCAGTAGGTACCAGAGATCTCACCGCTCCAGCCGGGGCTGACTTTGGATTTGTGGCTCCGGTCTACATACGGTCTGGCAATCATCTCCGGCTCCAGTTCGTCGAGATGTCCGCCCATACCCGCCTTGCTTCGCTCAAGCTGCGTCTTGAGCCAGCCCTGCGCGATGACGCTCCCCAACGGCAAACGCGCGAGTCGGCTATGGTCCGTCACGTTCGTTTGCACGCTCCCCGCAGCAACTCCTGCAGCGAGCACCACCAGTGCGATGTTCATTCCCTGTTCAATTGTTTTCAACGCCAAATCCTTACTCCGTAAAGAATACACGCTACTGAGGTTCTCAACAAAGGTATTTCGAGGCTCATGCAAAAACTCCTGCGGCGCGAGACAGTTTTTTCATGAGCCACTTTCATGCGAAATTATCTGGCGGCTTTACGAACGCGCGGATCCTACACTTTCAGCCGTATGCCGCAGCGGGTCATCAAAACGGTCACCGTCATCAGGAACAGGGCGACGCCGGCCGAGCGCACGACACCGAGCCAACCTTCATTCAAATGGATTTGAAGAACATCGATTCCCAAAACGGAAATCACGGAATAGAAAATATAGGGCAGCATGTACATGAGCAATGTGTTGGAACCGGCCTGCGCAAGCGGTGCCGTCCAGAGGGTGATCTTCTTCACGTCAACGAGCCCGTACAACAGCGCATAGACCGCGCAAGCGAGGGCCATCGACAGGAGAATCCAGGACGGCGTTCCGCCGCTCTTGTGAATCCCCCACGGCTGCCTTAAGAGTAGCCCGGCGACAGCAAACCCCACTCCGAAAAGCAACGTCCCCCCGATTCGGCTCCGAGGCGTTAACGCCGCCGAGGCGGAACTGTACAGGGAGGCCACCGTCATTCCCGCGACGGCCATCGACGCATTCGCGCATAGACTCAGGCTCGGAACCCAGCCATGCGAGGCGCGAACGAGGTTGCTCCACCCATCCAACGCGCCGAAGCGAAGCCCGATATTCAGAGCGAGCAACAGGACGAAAACGCCCAAGAGCGCGGTCCCGCGGTTACGGCACATCAGCCAGACAAAGGCGGATACCAAGTAAGCCCAACCGATCAGCCCGATGATTCCCCACCACCTTGGACGGAGCCAGACGGAAGCGCCGTCCTGATCGACGCGGTAGATTGCCAAAAGGCAAATCAGCAGGCCCGCCGCCAAGATGCGCAACGTCACAAACAGCCATTTTCTCGACTCGGTTGTCCGGGGATAGCGCATCCAAAAGACAATGACGCCCGTGAACAACAACACCCGCCACCCAGCATCGCTTATCCCCATTGCCGCCATATGGACGCCATGGCAACTGTTGACCATACACAGCCCGATGAAAATCAAAGCCATCGAACGCGTGACGATGTGAAGACTGAGCTTAGCCCATGAATCGCCACAGGCGATCCGCTTCCCCAGCGCGCTCGGGATCGACAGACCGACGATAAACAAAAAAAACGGAAAGATCACATCGGCCAGGGTCATGCCGTCAACTTTTGCAGGCATGTGCTTGAGCCACCAGGGCGCGTTCTGGATATGGCCGAGATCGATGTCTCCGATGTCATTGACGAACAGCATCAGGAGCATGGTCAAGCCGCGAAAGACGTCCAGCGAGGCAATCCGAGGCGACAACTCTTGCGAAGGGCATTGTTGGTCCGTCAGCATAGCATATCCTTCCGCGCATTTCACTGATACCGAGTTGATGCCCCACCCTCTAGGCCGAACGTTTTTAGCACCCTGTCAGGCATAGCTCCCACACCTAGTCGCCGAGGCCGTTACTCGATGTTCTGGACCTGCTCGCGCGCGGCCTCAAGCCCCGCCTTAAACTCGATCACCAGCCGTGAAATCTCCGCGTCATTCGCTTTCGACCCGGTCGTATTGATCTCCCTGAACAGCTCCTGGCAGAGAAAGTCCAGCGTGCGGCCACACGCGCCGCCCTTGTCGAAAACCTTGGTCACCTGCGCGAAATGGCTCGCCAAACGCGTCAGCTCTTCGCTCACATCGCAGCGGTCTGCGAACGCCGCCACTTCTCGCGCGACGAGCGCGGGGTCGGCGACCGTCCCAGGTCCGAGCAGTTCCGCAAGTCGTTTTTCCAGCACCGCCTTATAAGCCGCAGGCACAGCAGGCGCCAGCTTCATCACTTCTTGGCTCAGCGAGGCTAACGCCTCAAACCGCGCACGAAGGTCCTGCTCAAGCGCCTGACCTTCACGCCGCCGCAGGGTCTCAAGATTTTCCAATGCGGCCTGAGCCGCACGCTCGACGAGCGGCCAAACCTCCAACGGATCGTCGGGCAGAATTTGCGGGCGCAAAACATCTGGCAAACGCAGCAGCGAGGACGCCGTCAGATCGTCAGGCAACCCTAATTTCTGAGCCGCAGCCCGCAAGGCGGTGATCTGGACTGCGACGGCTTCCACATCAAGTCCTGCCGCGCTTCCGTTCTCCGCACCGGCTGCCGTCACCGCCACGAGCCCTTTCACATAACCGCGCGACACGCGCGAATGAATCAGAGCCTGAAGCTTCGAGTCCAGACTCGACAGCTCGCGCGGCATGGAAAAATTGCAGTCGAACTGTTTGCGGTTCACCGTGCTCAGCTCCACCACGACCTTCACCGCGTCTTCACGCGCCTCTCCGCGCCCGAACCCCGTCATGCTCATCACAGACATCTCAAAGTCCTTTATTTTCGCCTCTTGCCAACCGTCTACAGCCAAATTCTCATACTTTGCCGTACCGGATCAGCCAACAAACCAATGTGCCCACAATACTACCAAAATAGGCCGGATAAATCACAACCAACACCGGCAGACGGAAAAGCCCAACACTTCGACACGTCATGCTCTGGAAGACCAACGGAACGCCCGCAGCTGCGGCGATCACGCACAAATCCACGCGCGTATTCGGATACTCATCCCACAAGTTGGTCAACATCACCCACAGCAAAGCCGCGCTGACGCATCCAAAGCCGAGCCGCCACGGCCGCCCCATTTTATCTTTCAAGGGCGTGAGCGCCTGTTGGAGACCCAACACCCACGTGCCCAGCACAAAGCCGCTCCAGAAGATCCAATGCCCCAACTGATCGTCAAGAAAGGCCAGCGTCCGCCGCACCTCGGGCGTCAGACCGTTCGCACAACGATAGACGACAGCCATCCGATTGACAGGATCGTGCAGGCCCATGCCGCACGCCACAAGGTAGACGGACAGCACCATCTGGATTTGTACGGCGAGATGCGGACGACCCCGCCCCACACACCGCGCGAGCAGCCAGAACAGCACGCCGATCGACGGCGCGAAGACGAACATTGACAGCGCCTCGCGAACCCGCAGCACATCGCCAAAGGGCTTGAGCTGCCAGGCGGGAGGGCACATGCGGCTCGCCCCGGCAAGCAGGCAGATTACCGCGAAAGCCGAAAACAGATGCAGCAAACGCTTTAAGATGTCCCGGTCGCTCTGTTCCGCTTCGTTCATGTCAACCCCGTTGCAGGCTCATCACAATCCGAGCGGCACACTGCCGCACAAGACGGCCCCGTTCTCCAGGGACAAGGCCGCACTGATTGGTTCACCCCGTTCGGCTTTTCCCTCGAATGCCACTCTTTGGTCCATACGCGAGCCGGGCTTCAGATCTACGCCAAACGACGCGCTCTCCAGCTTCACACCCTTCGGTGCGGTTAAGGTCACCCTGCCTTTGACGCCTTGGCCTAGCGGCGCAGACACGACCGCGCGGCAGATGTTCTTCTTGCCTTCTCTTTGAACCGTCAGGTTCACGTTGGGAGCCAGAGCGTCTGGCACATAGGAAAGAAGGGGGACTTGCGTATAGCCCATGGCGTTCATTACGGTACGCATCCTGTAAGGCGCGTCCTGCATCAGACAGACGCGGCGGTCCATGGCCGGGATCGGCGTGGTATAGATGCGCAATTCACCCGCGACGGTGGTGATGATTTCCTCACGCCAGTCGCCCAGCACATCCGCCACCAGCACGACACTCCCTTCGATCTTCTCGCTGACCGCACCACCCTCGTAATCCAACGCCTGCCCCCGCACAATTTCCCTCTGTAAGTCCGCGTCCCACCAGGCGCTCGGCACGCCGAAACTGAAGTCCACATTGGTGCCGGATTTCAGCAACGCTCCGTTGCTGGCAAAAAGCCAGCGGTTGGAGGTCAGCTTGTGCCCGTCCGCATCCGCACCGTAGACCTCCAAACCGGGGTGCATGGGGTCAATATCCGTACACATACCGCAACTGTGGACATGCCGCGTCGATGCCTGCAGCTGCCAAAGGAACTTACCGGTGACAGGATCGAGCAGGTGGATGCCGCCTTCTTTGCGCTGCCCGCGCTCGATAATGTACGCCAGCTCCATGCCGGGACGAACGGGGTCGATGTCGCCGTAATAGTGCGCGTCGGGATGTCCCTTGCCTGTCGTCCATAAGACCGAGCCGTCATCGTCCAGCGTCAGCGAGCCGAGGATCACCTCATCGCGCCCGTCACCATCCACATCCGCACAGAGACAATTGTGTGCACCCTGCCCCCGGCAATTGTCCGGCAAGTCTTCGTTCGTGAACGACCACAACCGCTCCAGCTTTCCGGCTTTGAGCTGCCACGCCTCCGCCAGCATCAGCCCGTATGTGCCGCGCAACACCATCAGGCACGGCGTCTTGCCTTCCAGATAGGCAACCGCGAGCTGGTTGCGCGAGGCGAGATTGTAGGATTCAAAAGGCTCGCGCGGCAGCCACGGAGCGCGGGCGATCTCTTTTCCCGTCAGCCCATCGAAAACGCCGACCCATTCCGGCCCCTTCTGCGCCATGCCTTCAGCATCGCGAAGATCCTCGTCAGGCCCGATCTTGGCCGCGACCTCGGCCCGTCCGTCCCCGTTCAGGTCACACACCACCATCGGCGAGTACCACATGCCGCGTTCGATGTTCCAGCCCAGATCTTTCAGCCACAGCAGCGTTCCATCCGCTTTGCGGGCTTCAATTTTGAAGGTTTCCGGCGACTTGTACCAGTACTTGATCCACGGATCCACATTGCCCCCCGGCTGCTTGACCACGTAATCGTACACGCCGTCGCCGTCGAGGTCACCGATGCCCACTTTCTGCGCCGTCGCGTTGGTTGTGGCGAGAGGAATGCGGATATACGGTGTCTTGCGCCCCTCCAAGCCGACAGCCTTGACCGTCTGGGCCGCCCCGCTGAACCCCGGAGCCGGCTCGACCGTATAGCTCGCTGCCGCATCAAACGTGTTCGTATCCACGAAGTCGGTCGTCTGCGAAAGCGGGGCGGCGTTGAGCTTGATCTTCTGCCCGCCCTTCTCCCTGACCACATCGAACGCGATCATGGCGGGATCGTCCTTCAGCAAGCGCCATCCCACATAGACGCCGTCGCCGGTCTCGACAGCGACCACCCCGCGGTCCATCGGCTCAAGTGGCCGTTCACCGGCCCAGCCGTTGACTTTCGGGCCCTTGACCGGTACGGGCGGAACGCCGGGTTCGACCTGCACATCATCTACGCAGAAATCGGTCTTGCCGTCACCGGTCACGCGGACATAGACGGTATCGACTCCTTCCGGCACGGTGAAATAAGCCTTGCACTCCTTCCAACCGTCGCCGCGCAAAGCCTTTGTTTCCCCGATCGACCAATCGACCAGCTTGTTGCCCAGGTTTCCCACCACATTGACTGTCCCGGCCTTGGCATCACCGTTACGTTTCATCCAACAGGATACTTTGTAGGACTCGCCAGGCTTGACCGCTGTCTTACGTGCATTGGCCAGCGCATAATCTTTTTCGCCCTCGTACACGATACGCACGCTACGCTCGCCCGAATGCCGTTCGCTTGACACCTCCACGCGTCCTTTTCCCGTCTCGCGCGTAAAAAAGGATTCCCACTCTGCGGCCGTCTTTTTTTCAGTCAGCGTCTCAAAGCCCGGATTCGAGACCATTTCCGCCGCAGCGACAGCTCCCGCAACGCCCATTGCCACCCAATAGATTTGAGCCTTCTTCATCGTTAACCCCTTATTTTTCCACGCTTGCGATAAAATCCGGCGTTACCGATTCCGGCTGCACGCCTCCGGGAACTAGCAAGACGCGGAAATCCAACAGCCCGCTTTCAGGTGCGACCGTCTCGAACGCGATCAGGCTCGCGCCCTTGTTCGCCACATCCCATGTGTTGGGCGGCGTCGAGAGGTCCGTCACCTGCCACGTCACCGCCGCAGGCGTGACCGCCCGCACCGTCACGCTTTTCGCGCCGTCCGTAAGCACCATGTCGTTTCCTTGCGCTTGGCAAGCTTTGGCGAACGTCACCATCGCCCAACGCACCTTCACACCCGGCTTTAAACCCGTCAGGCGATCTTGCACCACACCGGTGCGCGACGGCAGCAATGAGCACGCCCGCGTCACACTCTCCGCCTGTCCCGCATACACCTCATTCAGGTCGATCACCGTATGCGGCAGCTTCGGATCGTTGTCGAATTTCAAAATCTTGCCAAAGCCCTTCGCGACGTGCAACTGCCCGTCGATGGTCACCACATTGTGGCTCGCGCTGCTCAGCCGGAAAATTTTCCAGCGGTCTGAATCCTGCTTGGAACTCCAGAGGCTCATACCCAACTTCTCAATCGAGTAATAGCTCTGCGATCCCAAATCCACGGCCCAGCGAACGCCGTCCGACTCATAAATGAACGAGCCTGAATCCATGTGCCCATGGTTTTGGATTGCAGGCCCGCCCTTGGTCGCCAGATAGCCGGCATTCGGGTCCCCCCACGAGGTGCGCATCACGATGATCGGCACATGCCCCTCGCTCGCCCAGTTAAGCGGCATGGCGCACGGCACGTTCGCCTCGGTTTCCTGAAACCAGAAGAGCAGCAATACGGGAAAGCCCACGCTGCGCAAAGCCGTCTTTTTCGGATCACCGACCCGCACCGCCTCGCTCATGTCGGCGACTTCTTTCCTCAGCCAGTCGGGCCGCTTGCTCCGCAGTGCCAACCACCACAAGGCGAGCTGATGCCCGCGCCCATCGCCGCCGTCCGCGTAGTTGTAAAAGCGCCCGCTCGGTCCGGTCACGATGTTGATATAGTCTCCGGTCTTCGCGAACCCCGGCAGATCATAGAGTCCGAAATCAGTGCCCAGCGTCTTGTTCAGCAGATCCATCAGGTAGACGTAATAGGTTGTGCCGTAAGTCCAATACCCAGGTCCTTCGGGATAGCTGCCGTTCGGCGCGTACGGCTTGATCGAGTACGGAACTGAAGTCACCGCCTGATGAATGATCTCCAGCGCCAGTTCCGGCTCCTGATCGCGGACCGCCAGAGCGCCCGCCACCATGCCGCCCCAACACACCTGCGACCAGTTGTTATCCCCTTTGGTCCAGAAGTACTTCTTAGCCAGCGCCTGCTTCAGTCCCTTTTCGCGAATCGCCTCACACAGGATTTTGCGCGTAGCCTCATCCAGCGCATCATAGAGCCAGTCGTAGCCCAGCGCGACGCCCAGCGTCATCTCCGCCGTATCGAGGAAGTGACTCGGGTTCCAGTCCGTAAACGCCGCAGCGGCCAACAGCTCTTTTTTCGCGCGCTCGGCATACTCGGTCTTGCCGGTCAACTTGAAGGCTGCCGCCAGTAAACCCACACGCTTTTCCACATCGTGTTGCCCCTGCATGCGCATGCCCTGCTGCACGCGCTCCACCGGCTTTTGTTTCAGCACGCCGTCCGCATCTTTAACGATCCAGTCGCGGAGCAACTTCCACTCCGGCTTCTGATCGATCACCGCACAAATCTTCTCAAAGGCATCAGCCCGCTTCACAAAAAGCCGCGGATGTTTAGGCGGCATGGCGTCGAGACGCGCCTTGACCTCCAACTTTGTCACGGTGAACGGATCAATTGTCTTGATGTCCTGCCCCACCACCGTCACGGCGCACACCCACACACCTAAGAATCCCCCGATTTTGGTCATCGTTTCCCCCTTTACCGGAACCTCGCGAATCGATCCACCACCCCGCGCAGGCGATTCGATTCCTTATCTTTTATTTTAACACAAACGAGGCGCGCGAGGATAGGGAATCACGTCGCGGATGTTATGCATGCCCGTACAGAACTGCACCAACCGCTCGAATCCAAGGCCGAAGCCCGCATGCGGCACGCTACCGTAGCGCCGCAAATCCAGATACGGGCCGTAATCCGCCGGATTAAGTCCGTTCTTACGCATCGCAGCCTCCAGGACCTCCAACCGTTCCTCGCGCTGGCTGCCGCCAATGATCTCCCCAACCTCCGGCAACAGCACGTCCATGGCCGCGACGGTCTTGCCATCATCGTTGCGCCGCATGTAAAAAGCCTTGATCGCCTCGGGATAGTCGGTCACCACCACGGGTCCCTTGAATACCTCTTCCGCAAGATAACGCTCGTGTTCAGACTGCATGTCCATACCCCAATAGGGCGCAAATTCGAAGGTCCGTCCCGAAGTCTCCAATAAGGTGATTGCCTCGGTGTAAGTCACATGTCCAAACGGAGCCGCCGTCAAACGTTCAAGCCGCGCCACCAAGCCGGGCAGAACTCGCTGGTCGAAAAAGGCCAGATCCGCACCACACCGCGCCTGCACGGCCTTGAACAGATGCCGCAAAAAATCCTCGGCCAGCTCCGCATCCGCCGCCAGATCCGCGAACGCCATCTCCGGCTCGATCATCCAGAACTCGGAAAGGTGCCGCCGGGTGTTGGAGTTCTCCGCACGAAAGGTCGGCCCGAAGGTATAAATGTCCCCCAAAGCGCAGGCGTAAGCCTCGCCCTCGAGCTGACCGCTCACCGTGAGCGACGCACGCCGTCCGAAGAAATCCTGCTCATAGTCGACCGTGCCGTCCTCCCGCCGCGGCGGCGCGTGCGGATCTAACGTTGTCACCTGAAACATCTCGCCCGCGCCCTCGCAGTCGCTCGACGTAATGATCGGCGTATGAACATACAAGAATCCGCGTTCGTGGAAAAAGCGGTGGACCTCGTGAGCCAACGTGTTACGCACACGCGCCACGGCACCGAAACTGTTCGTCCTCGCCCGCAGATGCGGCAATTCGCGCAGCCGATCGAACCCGATCTTCTGCTTTCCCAGCGGATACTCCACGGGCGGCGAGAAACCCAACACCTTAATCGTCTGGGCTTTGACCTCAACCGCCTGCCCGCTGCCTACGGAGGTCTCCAGCAGGCCTTCGACCACCACCGATGCACCGGGGTGCAACTTCAGGATTTCAGCCTCATAATTCGTCAAGACCGCAGGCGCAACCACCTGCAAATTGGCCAGACACGACCCGTCATTGAGTTCTACAAAAGAAAAACCGCCTTTGGAGTCGCGGCGGGTGCGGACCCAGCCCGCCACCTTCACCTGAAACCCGCGGTGCTCAATCGCCAACAGCTCGCCAATCTTCGTGCGCTTCATAGGATTGCTTTCTTGCCTCAAAACGACTGGCTAAAGTGTACCACGAAATCACTCCGCCTTTCACACGCTTTACAAATTTCCGGCCCCGTGATCAACCGTTATACCGTCTGGAACGAGCACATCCCCGGAGTAAGGCCCCGAGAACTCGAGCACGCGCACATCCTCCGCCTCGAGCTCGAGCTCAAGACGCTTATCTTTCCAAACCATCTCGGAGCCGGTCACACGCTCGCGGCACGCGCCGGGAGCGGCCAGCGAGGTCAGCGTCACACAGGCCTTTTGCCGAGATTCGGACACGTTGAAGACGGTCAGGTAGCAGAGGCCCGGCTGCCAACCGAACCGCTCCACAAGGACCGAGTCGTTATCCGAAACCGCGCCTGTTATCGGCTCCCAGCCCGCTTCCGCCACCAGCCTGCAGAGCGGCACATATTTTTTAAAGAGAGGGCGATCGCGGTTATATAGCTCGGGACGCGTAAAATAGTGTCCCGTCGACGCGTCGGCGCTGAAATAGCCGGGGAACATGCCGTACGCCAGCGCCCGCTTCATGAACTTCTCCGACGCCTCGTACGAGAACTTCGAGAAATCGGTATTCATCAGGAAACAGTAAGGCTTGCCCTTACACAGCGCGCGACGGTAAAGCAGTTCTTCGTCCGACATCGGGTGCCACGTGCCACCGTGGTTCCAATCGGTTTCGGTTCCCATCACATCCAGCAGCGGAGCGAGCCAGCACCAGCCTATCGGCGTGCTGTTGGCCATCATATACCGCCCTCGCGCGTGCATGTCTTTTTCGAGCGCCCGGACATACTCGAATCCGATCATACCTTTATAGAGGCCCAACTTGCGCGAGCCGAGCGCATAACAGAGCGGACGCTCCGCCCCCGCGAAATGGTCGCGCCGGAAGTTCAGCTCCTCCGTCACATACGCTTCGGCCGAATCGATGTACTCGCCATCGCAGGTCGATTTGCGTGACTCGCCGTACTGCCGCTCGATATACGCGGCACTCCACTTGTTCGAGAAGTCGGTGACCGCGCCAGCGACACCCGGCGCACAGTTCACGCTCCAGACCACGCCATTACACCATGGCGTGTCGAGCACGCGGCCCGGAGCCCGCCCCTTCTCATCCGCGAACGCACTCGTCACCCAAGCCTGCGCCGCCTTGTTTCCCGACGCGGCAAGCCGCTTGGCCTCCTCCACCCCTTGCGCCAGCGTACGCAGCCCGTCGCCCTTAAGAGACATCCACCACGTCATCGGCTCCGTGTAACGGAAGGTCAGGAGGTCATGCGCGTCGTCCCAGGCGGTCTCGCCGTCTCCCTCCTTAAATCGGAAACCGAAGTCCTCCCAGCCTTCCACCTTGCTGATGGCCGCAAAGGGCATCCAGACACCTTGGCGCCGGATGCGCGTCGAGAAGGCGTCGGGATAAAGTTCATAGAAGCGCGCCAGCGCACCGCGAAAACCGTCCGCAGCAAGAAAATCGAAGACACAGAATCGAAACTGTGCCTTGGGTTTCTCGGGTGCCAGGCCCATATCGCACGCCAGAAACAGCTCAGACGTCTGCGGCTGACAACCGATGCGGAAATAGAGTGGCGTCGAGGGGTCGATGCCAATGGCGCAACCCTTGCCAGCAGAGGACACCGCGCCAAACGGATATCGCGAGAGCTGTCCGTTCGCGCCAACCGGATGACGGGTGGTGTTCATGATTTCGGCCTTAGCATCGGCCAAGTCGATTGTACGGCGAGGGTGATGAAACCACTTCAAGGTTTCCTTTGCCTGCGGCACGACGTACACCAGCGTCAACGCGCGATCTTTACCCGTCAGATCTTCCAGCGTCACCTCATAAAAGGTGACGCCTGCCCCTCGTCGCTCATTCGCGTTGAGCCGCACGCCCAACGCCTCGTGACCGAGGGCCACGAACCCAGACTCCTGAGCCACGTCGCGCAACAGGAAACCGCGCTCAGACGCGGCCACCTGCTCCGTGACCACACCATCGAATCGCAACACTCCGTCCGCCTTCATCTCGCCGAAGCAGGGCTCCTTGAACCACGCCCGTCCGGCGTGGTTGCGGAAAAGCAGATAAAAGCTCAACCGCCGAATCGGCTTATCAGGCGTCACGATGACCTCGCGCCGGTGCCATCCACCTTCGCTCTCCGTTTCGAACGGCGCGGACTGTCCCCACAAGGGCGTGCCGTCGACATAGGTCAGGTCGACATACAATGAGAAGTCGGCGTTGGGTGATCCTTCGACCCCTTCCGCCTTCGCCCACGCGGAAGCGATGACCGGAGCGGCTGTTTTCTGGTTCAGTTCGATCGACCATACCACGCCTCGCTGAAGCGTGCCGTTTGTGCCGTTATCGCACACGTACATCTCGCCTTCGCGCGCAAACCCTTTGCCATACGCACCAGCACGTTCAGGCGCCAGAGGCTTGAGAGAAGGTTCTTGTCCGCCCGCGACCACCCGTTTCACCACCGTGTCACCGGAAACGGCCCAGGAAAGGACCGAAAGCATGCCAACAACTCCCATCACACACTTACGCCACATAAGAACCCCTTTTTAGTCTCCCAGCAGGTTGCCGAGTCTGCCAACGACTCAGCGACAACCTCACCCTTCTCACAGTCCGTTCATCCGAACATCCAACGCCGAGATCTCAGTCCCATCCGCCATCCTGAAAGGCGTGTCGCCGAAGTTCACGGTCACCGTCACGCCGTTGGCGAAAAACGTCTGTTGCACGCTACGATCGGGCGTCAGGATACGGTGATCGGTCATCTCCGAATAACCCGTGGCTCGCGATACCGGTTCAGCTACCTTATAACTCGCGGCGAACTGAGCCTTCTTTTCATTCCACTGCTTCAGATCGAACAGATACATTGGCGGCGTGCCGTAAAGGGCGTTGAACAAGTCGCGCTTGCGCCAGACCTTGGGCAGTTTGTTGTTGTAGTCACCCCAATACCACTGCGCCACCACACAGTCGTGATATACCAGTTCCCACAACGGCAAGCGGTAGTCCGCGCCCACCTGATACTTGGAGAGCCGTTCCGGCACCTCTTCCCAAATCCGCAGCATATCACGACCCGAGTCGGGCACGCGGTAGGGCCCCACGCTCAGCATCCCTTCGTAGTAGTCGCAGAACGGCACCGAAGCTTCATGCCCGGTCTCGCTACCGCACACCAGCCCGAAATCGCCGATGAGCTTCAACAGCTCCATTTTGTGTTGACGGCTCTGCGAGCGCGTCATCGGATGGTCGGGATGGTAGCACTCGAACCAAGGCGCAGCCACCGTCGTGTCAATAAACCGCGCGGTATACGGTTTGACCTTCAATTCTTCGGACATCCGTGTGCGGGCATAGGGCAACGCTTTGGAGTCGCAGATCACCGCGCAGGGAATCATGGACCCGTCCTTGGCCTTGACCTGCCAGCCCCGGCGCCAGTCGCCATCCGGCCCCCGCCAGTTGATATCGTGGGGAAAAGCCTCGGTCACCCAATCTCCGTGTTTGTAGCCGACTTTTTCGTGATTTGCGGGGTCCATGATGTCCTGATAAATATCGTAGCGCCCCACCAGCACATGAGGGATCTCGCGCAAAGCCGCGATCTGGTTGCTCGAACCTCCGCCGCTCCAAAGAATACGCTCCATGCCGAAGCTTTGCATCTCCTTGACAAGTTCCACCGGATCATGTTTGCCCCCGCCCATCTTCCAAATATTGGCCGCGCCGATCAGCAGATCAATGTTCGCATTGCGTTTCACCTTTTCCGTAAACGGCTTGTACAGCCCAGCCTGCTTTGCGTGCTCACGGTAGCGCTTGCACAGCGCCACGTGTCCACCCTTGTCGAAAAACACATAACGCGCCTTACGCGTATAGCCGAATTGGCCTTTCTGCGCATCCCACGAAGGGCCGGCCTGCCACAGGCCACCCGCGCCCTTGCGGGCATTCATAGCCGCATCGTCGGAGGTTTCCAATATACACATCCAGCCCGCACCCGTTACATCCTCAATCACTCCGAAAAAGCCCATGCAGATGCCGTGCCCTCCGTAAGCGATCATACGGTACAACCCCTGATGCTCTTCATCCACGGGATAGCTCATGCCTTCGTTCGCCGGCACAATTAGACGGTCGCCCTTACGTGTTGCGAAGGGCGAAGGGAAATCCAGCGGCCGGGTCAACGCGCCCTCGGAGGCAATTTCAACGCTCACTTCGGGAAGGGCTTTTGCCACCGTAAATACGGCGCGGATTTCGCGGGTCGACTCTGGGTTCAAAAGTTTCAAGGTCACGCTCCGTCTGTCCGGAGACTGCACGGCGTCTAGGACCATCCAGTCGGAACCGTCGGGTTCCGGCGACCAAACTCGCCCGGTGCGCGTATCCGTCACCGAGACTCGCCCGGACGCACAATCCACACCGAGGCTCACACCGTTCCCCGCGAGTGTCAGTTCTTTCGGCATGGCGGCATTCACCCGGTCCCGAACCGACCCCTTTTTCGCGACAGAATAGCCCTCGGCCCAAACCTCGATCGCATTGTGGCCGATCAGTCGCGGCTCAATACTTACGACGCCTTTCGGCACAATAAAAAGCGACTTCAGCTCGGTCCATTCGCACGGAGCCGACACCTCCCTGCCGCCATAGGACCAAGACAGCTCTTTGCCCTTCTCGTCACGCAGTATCACGCCCGTCTCGGCGTTCGCCCAGTCGCTGGCTTTGGCCACTGTCTTCACTCTGCAGGTGATCTCGAAGATGTCGCCGGGATTCACCGAGATGTGCCTGAAACCGGCCAAACTCCAGTCCTGCTTACCCGTGTGCGTAACCACAAAGACGGAGTCTGGCTTTTCCATCTTGATCGATTCTTTATCACGCGCCCAGACGTACGGTTTTTCGAATGTCCATTTCTCCTGCGCAACCGCCGTACACACGGCCAAAAAAAAGACTCCCCCCCAGACCTTTTTCATCACTCCCCCTTACGCTTTTCCAACCGTCGCGCTTCAGCCGGTAACGGGGCCCCTCACGTCACGGCATAGCACCGATATTGATTACCGACTTGACCGTCGTGCCGGACCCCTTCTTGGACGTGATTTCAAATTCATCGGACACGCGCTTCACATTCACCAGCCCCATTCCGGCACCGAAACCGAGCGAGCGTATCCACTCGTTCGCCGTCGAGGTGCCATCGCGGCAGGCCCACTCCACATCGTCAATTCCCGGACCGGCGTCGCGGGCGATGACCTCAGCCCTGCCGTTCGACACCTGCCAAGAGAGCACGCCGCCGTCGGAATGGACGCAGAGATTGATCTCCAACTCGTAAGCTGCCACCGCGATACGCCGGATAATCTTGGGCGGGAACTTCTTCTCCTGCAAAAGCTGCTTGATTTGGTTCGCGGCCTTGCCCGCATTCTCGAAATCATATTTACAGATGGGAAACTCGCGCAACACATAGATGCCGGCAACACCGTCTTGTCCGGTGTTCTGGGCAGAATTGTTTTCCAGCCGATGCAGCTCGCGCGTGAGTTCAACCAGCAGCGCGCGATTGATGTCGCGATGACAGATAATCCCGACCAGGCGTCGCTCACGATTCAAAACGGGGAAGCGCCCATAGTGGTAACGCTCAAAATAACGCAACGCGAACGAGAGCGGCATGTCATCTTCAAGCATCACCAGCTTCGTGCTCATGTGGCTGCTGCACGCCTCTCCGATGGTTCCCGCAACGAGGGATCGGATAATGTCATCAATGCTGACCAGCCCGAAGAAGCGCCCGTTTTCTTCAACCGGCACGCCGCTGATCTTCATCTTCCGCATCAGCTCCTGCACCTGCCGCATGGTCGCGGTACGCGACACCGTGGCCAGCTTCGAGGTCATCACATCGCGTACTTTCAGTCGCTGAATCAATTCAAGCAACACCAGCGGCTCATCGCCAGCACCGGGGAACGCGGCTGACTTGGTGACGCGGGCGACAGGTGTTTGAGGGGTTCCGCTCATGCCGGGTTAAGGGCCGCATGCACCGCAATGCAGGCCTCGTATTTCGAGAACCGGCTCGTGGCGAGCGTCATGCGCAGGTCATTCGCGACGTTCACCATGGAAGAGGGCAACGGTTTGCCATTGACGACGACCACGCCGACCGCCCCCACGATTTGCGCCGTGCGTAGCACCTGATCGCTCGCCAACGAGGTGAGCAGCAACATTTCATCTTCGTCGACCAGCAACACATCGCTCATCAGGTCAGAGGCCACCACATGTTTGACCGTTTTGTGGAACCCCTCCCCTTTGACAAGCACTTCCGCCTTCAGCACGTCCGCGACCTCAATCATCGTCATAAAAAAAGCCTCTTTCCAGCACCTGAGATGCGACGGCACACGAAGATGCCGCTCATTGCAATATTCAAAAACTTTATGATATCGGAACGGGCTGTTCTGAACAACCTGAAAAAGCCACTGTTTTGACTTGGCATCCTTGCCCTCTTTTTGAGATACTATTTGAATTCTTTTTTAGCTAACCCCCCTTTGGCCTTGTTACGGTACGAGGCTTGGGCAACGCGGAGGTGAATAACCGTGAGCACCGCACCGACACCGGCGCCAGGCGTTCAGAAGCTGACTCCAGAACTGAAAGCCTTTATCGCCGAATGGAAAAACAAGCCGGGAAATCTAATCATGGTCCTGCATCGAGTGCAGCAGGGCTATGGCTATATCCCGCGTGAAGTAGCCTTTGAAGTGGCCGATCTCCTGGACGTGCCCCTCGCCAAAATCTATGGCGTCATCACGTTCTACAATTTCTTCAAGCTGAAAAAGCCGGGGCGCAATCAGATCCAGGTGTGCATGGGCACCGCCTGTTATCTGAAAGGTGGCGAGGACATCATCCAGGAACTCGAAGGCATTCTTGGCGTAGGTCTGAACACGGTAACCCCGGATGGCGAATTCTCGGTGGAGGCGGTCCGCTGCCTTGGCTGCTGCGGACTGGCCCCAGTGATGGTGATCAACGGCGAGGTGTACGGCAAGGTCAAGACCGAAGACCTGCAGGGTATTGTCGCCAAAATCCGGAAGGGCTGATTCCCGTGCATGCGTCCGTTTGCGACACCATCGCCGATCTGGTTCAGAACTCGATCGAGGCGGGCGCGTCGCGGGTGCAGTTGGACGTGGCAACGGGACCCAACACAATCAGAGTAAGGGTGGCTGACAACGGCAAGGGCATGGACAAGACCACGCTGACAAAAGCTGTAGATCCCTTCTACAGCGAAGCGGGCAAACATGACCACCGCCGCGTGGGAATGGGGCTTCCCCTCCTCCGGCAGACAGCAGATGCGGTCAACGGAAAGGTCGATATCCGGTCGGAACCGGGCAAGGGCACAACCGTCGAGTTCACCTTTGACGCGCGCCACATCGACACGCCCCCGATGGGGGACCTGCCCGCAACCTTGCTGGGTCTCATGACCTTCAACGGGACGTATGACCTGATCGTGAAACGGACAACACCGGCAGACGGGTATTCGGTCGCGCGTAGCGAACTGACCGAAGCGCTCGGAAACCTCGAAGAGTCTGCCAACCTGATCCTGGCGCGAGACTTTCTGAGATCGCAAGAACAGAATTTGAATCATTGAAGAAGGAACCGAAACATGGCTAAGTTGACATTGGCTGATTTGCGCAAACTGCGTGACCAAAAACAAAAGGCGATGGACAAGCGCGACCCGTCCAAAAAGGACGCGCAGGTCATCGTAGGCATGGGCACCTGCGGCATCGCCGCCGGTGCGAAAGAGACCTTTAACGCGATTATCGAGGAGTTGGACGCCAAGGGCATCACCCACGTGCTGGTCCGCCAGACCGGATGCATGGGGCTCTGCCACTCCGAGCCGACGGTCGAGGTGATTGTCCCGAACATGCCCATCGTGATTTACGGCAACGTGAACGCTGAGACCGGCAAGAAGATCGTGAACGACCACATCATCAACAAACACCTCATTGACAACCACATTTGCGACAAGCCGGCAATGGACATTGTTCGCTGAGCGGGGAAAAACACATCATGGGTTACAAACAGTACATCTTGGTTTGCGGCGGAACGGCCTGCGAGTCCAACCAGGGCATCGCGCTAGTCAACGCGCTAAAGAAGTCCGTTGAAGAGAACGGCTTGGTCAATGACGTTCAAGTCGTGCGCACCGGCTGCCTGGGCTTCTGCGAAAAAGGGCCGATCGTCAAAATCCTGCCGCAAGACACCTTCTACGTTGAAGTGAAGCCGGAAGACGCCCCGGAGATCATCAAAGAGCACCTCATCAAGGGGCGCGTCGTCTCGCGCCTGCTCTATGATAAGCGGCAGAGCAAGATCAACGTCGGCATCGAGGGCATCGATTTTTACCAAAAACAGTTCCGCATCGTGCTGCGCAACTGCGGCGTGATCGACCCGGACAAGATCGACGAGTACATTGCCCGCGACGGCTACAAAGCCCTCGAAAAGGTGCTTTTCGAGATGAAACCCCAGGACGTGATCGATGAGGTCTCCAAGTCCGGACTCCGCGGACGTGGCGGCGCAGGATTCCCCACCGGCAAGAAATGGTCGTTTGCGGCCATGCAACCCGCTGGACAGAAGTACATGGTCTGCAACGCCGACGAGGGCGATCCGGGCGCTTACATGGACCGGTCGACCCTGGAGGGCGATCCTCACTCCGTGTTGGAAGCGATGACCATCGCCGGCTATGCGATCGGCGCAAGCATGGGCTACATCTATATCCGTGCCGAGTATCCGCTCGCGATCCAGCGCCTCGAAACCGCCATCGCCCAAGCTCGCGAGTATGGCCTGCTCGGCAAGGACATCCTCGGCAGCGGCTTCTCGTTCGACATCGAGATGCGCTTCGGTGCGGGCGCGTTCGTGTGCGGTGAAGAAACCGCTCTGCTCGCCTCGATCGAAGGCAAGCGCGGCATGCCCAGCCCGCGGCCTCCTTTCCCAGCCGTCAAGGGCCTATGGGGCCGTCCCACGGTCATCAACAACGTTGAGACCCTGGCCAACATCCCCGTTATCCTGCTCAAGGGTGGACTGTGGTTCAGCAAGATCGGCACGGCGACCTCCAAGGGTACGAAGGTATTCGCGCTGACCGGCAAAATCAACAACTCCGGCCTGATCGAAGTGCCGATGGGCACCACGCTGCGCGAGATCATCTTCGACATCGGCGGCGGCATCCGCGACGGCAAGGCCTTCAAATCGGCCCAAACCGGCGGCCCCTCGGGCGGCATGATTCCTCCGCAATTTCTCGACGTCCCGATCGATTATGAAAACCTCAGCAAGATCGGCTCAATCATGGGCTCGGGCGGCCTTATCGTCATGGACGAAGACGACTGCATCCCCAACATCGCGAAGTTCTATCTCGACTTCACGGTGGACGAGTCCTGCGGCAAGTGCGCCCCCTGCCGTATCGGCGGCCGTAAGCTGCTGAACTATCTCGACAAGATCTGCAAAGGCGAAGGCACGTACGAAGACATCGACAACATGAAGGAGATCAGCGAAGCGATGGCACGCGCATCTCTTTGCGGTCTCGGCCAGACGGCGTCCAACCCCGTCCAATCCAGCCTGCGCTACTTCATGGACGAGTACAAAGAGCACATCGACGATAAAAAATGCAGGGCCGGCAAGTGCAAAGGCCTATTGCGTTACACCATCATCGCCGAAAAATGCGTCGGCTGTACCGCCTGCGCCCGCGTCTGTCCGGTCAGTTGCATCTCGGGCGAACGCAAAAAGCCGCACACGATTGACTCGGAAAAGTGCATCAAGTGCGGGCAGTGCTTCGAGGTCTGCAAGTTCCACGCCGTCAACCGCGCGTAATCTGAAAGGTCTTTCTTTATGGCAAACATGGTCCAACTCGAAATCAACGGCATTCCGGTGGAAGTCCCTGCCGGGACCTCGATTCTGAATGCCGCCAAATTGATTCACGTCAAGATCCCCACGCTTTGCTACCACCCGGATCTCAGGCCCTGGGCGGCCTGCGGCATCTGCGTGGTGCGTTCGTCAGGATCTCCAAAATTGCTCCGCGCCTGCTGCACGGACGTTGCCCCCGGAATGAAGATCACGACACATGACGCGGATATCGTCCGCGTGCGACAGACCGTGCTGGAACTGATCCTCGCCAACCACCCGAACGACTGCCTGCAGTGCCCCCGCAACGGGAACTGCGAGTTGCAGAAGATTGCGGCGGATTTCGGCATCCGTGATATTCCGTTCCAGACCGACGTGCCTTCCATCCCGGTCGACAATTCGACGACCTCGATTGTCCTCAACCAGGAGAAGTGCATCAAGTGCGGCCGCTGCACCCAAGTGTGCCAAGAGATGCAGGACGTCTGGGCGCTGGAATTCATCGGGCGCGGCGAGAAGACCCGCATGGCTCCCGCCGCCGATGTCACCCTCAACGAGTCGCCCTGCATCAAGTGCGGCCAATGCTCCGCGCACTGCCCAGTCGGCGCGATCTATGAGAAGGACCAGACCCGCGAAGTGTGGAATGCGCTGCGCAATGCCGACAAGTACTGCGTGGTACAGATTGCCCCTGCGGTCCGAGTCGCCATCGGTGAGGCCTTCGGCCTGCCGCCCGGCAAGCTGATGACCGGCGAGACGTATGCCGGCCTGCGCCGCCTCGGCTTCAAGGCGGTCTTCGACACCAACTATAGCGCCGACGTGACCATCATGGAGGAGGGGTCGGAGTTCATCCACCGCTTCACCAAGGGCGGCACGCTGCCGCTGATCACCTCCTGCTGTCCCGCATGGACCGACTGGATGGAGAAATACGCGCCCGACTTCATCGACAACTTCTCCTCGGCCAAATCCCCGCAGCAGATGCTGGGCGTGCTAGCCAAGACCTATTACGCGGAGAAGATGGGCATCGACCCCTCCAAGATCTTCATGGTTTCGGTGATGCCCTGCACAGCCAAGAAGTATGAGATCTCGCGCAGCGAAACCATGTTCGCCAGCGGTCACCAGGATATCGACGTGGTGCTCACCACCCGCGAACTGGCCCGCATGTTCAAGAGCTCTGGCATCGACTTCACCAGCCTTGAGAAGCAAGAAGCCGACTCGGTTCTCGGCGAATACACAGGTGCAGGCACGATCTTCGGCGTCACCGGCGGCGTGATGGAGGCCGCCCTGCGCACGGCCTACTGCCTGATCACCGGCGACGCACAGCCGCCCTCGATCAACTTTGAGGCTGTACGCGGCATGGTCGGCGTCAAGGAGGCGACCATCGACATCAAGGGGACGAAGGTCAAGATCGCCGTCGCTCACCAGATGGGCAACGTCGAGCAGGTGCTCAACGCCGTGCGCGAGGACCGTAAAGCCGGCCGCAAGCCGCGCTACGACTTCATCGAAGTCATGGCGTGCCGCGGCGGCTGCATCGGCGGCGGCGGACAGCCCACGGGCGCGACGGACGAAGTCCGCAAGGCACGCACGGCCGGCATTTACACGGATGACGAAAAGTGCGTGCTCCGCATGTCGCATCTCAACCCGCAGGTGCAGAAGGTCTATGCCGATTTCCTGGGCAAGCCTCTCAGTGAAAAGGCCCACAAGCTCCTGCACAACCACTACCACGCGAAAAAGATTTACGCGAAGTAAGGGTTTCTTACAGACACGAAAAGGCCGGGCATCCGCCCGGCCTTTTCTGTTTTCACCGTTTCGTAGTGACTTGCACGATCAAATCACCGTTTTGAGGGTTTTCCAAGACTCTGCCCTGCAAAAGCAGTGAACGGGGTTTAGGGTTCGGGATCCATATGTAAAGCGGACTACGCACTCGACAAGAAGTCATAAAGCAGAAGTCAGGGGCAGAATGCGGAGAACCGCCTTTTCGCGTGCGGGTGAGAAGGCGGAACCGGGTGGACTGGGATTAATTACAACGAATAAAGAGGGTAAAACGGGACGCCGCGGGAATGCGGAGGCGGCGGGAATAAATGGCGCACACAGCGCGGGACATGCCCGACAAATCAATGAAACAGGATGAGTCCTCATGTCATGGCTCTGATTATTTCAGCCAAAGCCTCGCGTTTGCGGGTTCACTCAGATCTTTCACCCGTGAATCTCCAGCCCATCAGAAAGCTCCTAAAAACACGGTTGCAGGACGTTGTCGTTCTGAGTATTCTTTTTGTTTTATCCGATCAAACCAGAAAGGTGCCATGATTCACTCCAAACGTTTGTTCCACATGTCCTTCGCTGTTGTATCTCTCGTCGTGGCCATTTTTTTAAACGGTTGCGGCCAAAAAAAGCCGACTCTCTATGTCTACACATGGTCGGACTACATTGACCCTGACCTTGTTGTCGCGTTCGAAAAGCAGTACAACTGCGCCGTCAAGATCGACACGTTCGACACCAACGAGGCCATGTACGCCAAGCTCCGCGCAGGAGGCGGCGGCTACGACGTGATCTTCCCCAGCACCTTTTTTATCAAGATGCTAGCCGACAGCAAGATGATCCAGCCGCTCAAACACGAGCTGCTGCCCAATGTCATGAAAAACTTCGACCCGCGCTTCCGCGACAAAATCTATGACGGCTCGCTCACTTTCACAGTCCCCTACACCGTCTTCTATACCGGCCTAGCTTACCGCAAGGACAAGACCCCCGACCTGCCCCCCTCCTGGAACCTTTACCTGGATCCCCGGTTCAAAGGCCGCTCGACGCTCATCGGCGACATGCACATGACCATCGGCGCGGCGCTCAAGACCCTCGGCTTCAGCCTCAACAGCACCAACGTTGTTGAGCTCGAACAGGCGCGAGACCTCGTGATCAAGTGGAAGGCCAACATCGCCCGCTTCGAAAACGAGGCCTACAAAACGGGCCTCGCCTCCAGCGAGTTCCTACTTTGCATGGCCTACAGCGGCGACATCGTTCAGGTGCAGGAAGAGGCACCGGAAGTCACTTTCGTCTATCCTAAAGAGGGCTATCCCTGCTCCTGCGACGAAATGGCCATCCCCGCCACCGCCCGCAGCGTGGAACTCGCGCACCATTTCATCAATTTCATTTACGAACCCGAATGGGCTGCCAAGAACATCTGCTACACCGGCTTTTGCTCGCCGGTCACGCCCGCCTATGCCAAGATTCCGGCAAAATACCGCGACAACACCGCGATCTTCCCCTCGGACGAGGATCTGAACCGCGCCGAGGTCATGCGCTACCTCGGCGAGGCCACCACCCTTTATACGCGGATCTGGGACGAAATCAAAGCCAGTGAATAAGTGGGAGCCGCTGACCGTCAGGAGGTTTGTTTGGACGGAAGCCTGATCATCACAGGAGCGTTGAGAAATCAGGGCTGCCAATCCTCGTAATCCTGCCATATCATCATCTTCACCGTCGGATGTTCGGGCGCGATTTCATGGGCCGATTTAATACACTGATAAGCCGCTTCGTCACGCTCGGCATCCTCGTGAAACAGAGTCTGCGCTAACAAGCAGGCGACCATAGCGTCCGGATGGGTTTCATCAGGCACAGCGGTTGAGTTGAGCAGGACGTCGGCCTCCTCCGTGCGCCCGCCATTGAGGAGGACCTGCAGAAGCGACGCATGCGCGAACAGGTATTCAGGGTGTTCGGTAACCAACTCGCGAAGGATAACATCCGCTTCTTTCATACGATTCCGATGCAAGAGGCTGACCGCGTAATTATAGCGCGCCGGGAAGTTGTCCGGCTCCTCTTGCAAGACCTTCAGAAAACTTCTTCCGAGCGCCACCCTGTTCGGCTTTTTCTTTTGCACAGAAACTTTCACTGCCTTTGCATAAACCTCATACCGTGTCTTCGGAAGCTGGTTTCCAAATCGGAAATCGGGATTCATCCGAGTTCTTTTAAGGGATACTTTACGACGCTCGCCATCCAAATAGAATACGGCTTCCTGATTCGGTTTGATTTCGCCACGCTCTTGCAGATTTTGCAGGTAACGGCGGGTCATATCCGCCTTGTGATGCCCGAGTTGAACTTGACGCAAATCATGTTCTGCACGCTGGCGCTTACCCATGTTCGTAGCTGCCACCCCGGTGAAAAAACAGACACACGAATCCTTGCCGTAAGCGCTGGCATCGGCGATATCGAGAATCGCCTGATGGCATTTGAAGCGGGCGAGTGTCTCGCAAACCTTCACACAGGCATCCGCACTTACCATTTCCGTTTTAAGCGCATCGGCGAGACTGCTCCTGCCGCCGACCTCATCCCCGCTGATAAATAGAAAGGTCGTCAGATTGGCCAACCCGAACGGTTGGGGAAAGGCGCGACCTTCAGGTTTTCGCGTTGCACGCGAATGGCCTCATCAAGCTTGCCCGTGACAAGCAAGCAAAGTGCCAAATTATTGGCCGCCGTATAGACAAAGGGGGCTTCCACCGTGGATTCCCGAAACAGCGGCACGGCTTCTTCGAATTTACCATCGGCCATCAACCGCAAGCCCTTTTCGCAGAGACGGCGGCCCTCCTCCATGTCTCCGACAAGCACTGTTTCATCCAGATACTCAGCTGAGTCCCGCATGGACGAGACCGAAAAGAACAAGGGCCCGCTCCCCGAAGCCTCCTTTTCACGCTGTTTCTGAAAGCAACAAAACTTGTACTTCTTGCCACTGCCACACGGGCAGGGACAATACGGATCTTCATTGTCCATGATTGACTACAATGTCTCTGTTTGAACTCAACAATCGAGGCCTCGGGCAGGTCGACCCGGCATCCGCCCGCGCACATCACGAACCACATCCCGCCTTATAACGCTTATTGAAACGGACATGCTTACCCTACCCAATGTGGTCATGAACACGGTCTTCAAGTGCAAAAATAACAGACTGGCCGGGCATTCATTATCCCGGCCAGCCTCTCACAAAAAGAAATGTGACGCCCCTTGATCCTAGTGCAGGATCAGGATCGTGCCAGAGCTTCTACCGATGAAGAGCAACTTGTTCCTGTATTGCAATCTGCCATCGGAACCCGCCAGCGTTTGCGTCACGCCCGTCAGGTCGAGTCCATCCGTCGCCGTGAAGTCACCCACCACGGTCTGACCAAATGGCACTTCCTGAGATACCGCTACGTTCAACGCGCTGCCCGCAACCGCTACGGAACCCGAGACCGCGAGCCGCGAACCCGTATCCACCCAGAGGTCGGTCAGTTTCAGCTTGCCCGGGCCAGTGAACGCGACCGTGCCCGCGCCCGGCGCGTTGGTGATCACGGTCGTGTCCACCGTCAGCGTATAGGCCGGCGTGTCCGCCACATCCGCCACCAGCATGGCGTTCGGAAGTATACGGCTTGTCGTCGCGCCGGGCAGAATGACACTCGCGTTCAGCCCGAACCCGCCGCCCCCCTGTTGGAAGACGATCGCGATGTCATGCAGGCCGTTGGTCAGCACGACCGTTCCCGATCGCGTCTGCATGCCGTGGCTGCCGGCGTTGTTCGCCACTGTCTCGCCGTTGATGTAGATGCAACTGCCGTCGTCACTGTAGGTGCTGAAGGTGTAGGCGCCCGGCTCGGTGATCCGGATCTTACCCTTCCAGTACCCGGCGAAATTACTGTTCGCCTGGCCAAAGGGCTTGCGGTACTTGCCGGGGAACAGGGCCGTGCCGTTCGTGCCCGTGGCGTCAGCACCGAACTCGAACCCTTCACCCTGCAGCCACGTCGAGGCAGTCAGCGCCGGCGTCTTTCCGGCGAAGTAGTTCGTGGCGCTCGTGTACGTCAGGAACGCGTTCGACAAGACGGTTCCCGCATCGCCGCTCGGGACATCGTAGAAACGGCCCCACAGGCCGCTCGGGTTGACTTGAAGCGCGGTGCCAGCATAAAGCGTCAGACGATCAAGCTGCCACGCGGAGGTCGTGTTCGTTACGGCGAGAGCCAGCACGCCGTTTGAGACCACCAGCGCGTTGGCGAAGTCCGCCTCGGCCAAACCGAGGCTCAGCGTCGCGCCGTCCTCCAGCCGTATGGTGCCGGTGCCGGTGATGCGGGACCCCTCGAGGAACGCCGACCGGCCGGAGAGCCTGAACGTGCCGTTATTGACGACCAGCGCGTTGGTGGCGACCAGCGTGCGGTTCAGGGAGATGTCCTGTCCTTCACCGACCCTAAGCGTGCCTTGGAAACCAGCCGCGTTACCGTTCAAGGTCACCTTCCCGGCACCCGCCGAACGGAGCTCGCCCTTGCCAGCGATCGAACCATCATAGGTGATGTCGTCCGAACGGTTGAAGACCAGCGCCGCGCCACCGCTGATGTAGACGTTCGAACCGCCCAGCGTGCCGCCGGTCGCCCCGTCGCCCGCCCACAGTTCGCCCTGGCTGATGAACCAGTTGCCGAGGTAGGAGGGCGCGTTGTCGCCGGTCAGCGTCAGGCGTGACGCGCCCGTCTTCTCGACTTCGGAGCCCTCAACGCCGTCGAATACGCCGGCAGCGACCGTATTGGTCGTTTCGTTGATGCGCAGGAACGAGCCCATGTCCGGCAGGGCCACCGACGCGCCGCCGTAGGTCGTCAGCGGTCCGGTCTGCGCCACGCAGGGGCGCAATGCCGAATTCAGCAAGAAACCGTTCGTGCCGCCGGGTGGGGTGTAGTTCATCGAAAATCTGTAACCTCCGCCACCCTGTTGGAACGGCACGAAGAAGTCGTGCGTACCAGCCGTCAGATTCACGTAACAGGTCTTATTATTCCCGTTCGTGAGCACCTCGATTGTGTCAATATACAGATCAGTACGGTCATCGCTGTTCAGATAGAAGGCATACGTACCAGACTCCCAAGCCACAAACTTACCCTGATAGAGCGCCTGGAAGTCCATATATCCCGCATTGTAGGGCGGCGGGAAAAGCGTATAAGGATCCATCTTGAGAGAAGAACCCGCCAAATGCGTACCCAACAGATGAGCGGGTATGCGCGCATTGTAATAGTTGAAGACCGTCGCCAGGTTCGCGGTTGTGGTGTTCGGATCAAAGCCTCCAATACTGTGGTATGACCCAGCCAGGCCCGCATTCGGCCAGTCCGTTCCATACGACCTCACGCTCAGCGTGGCACCGTTCGTTACCGACACCGCGCCGCTGACAGCCTGCACAGCGCCGCCGACCATGGGCGAGCCCTGCAGCGCCAGCGTGCCCTCAATGACATCCGCCGCACCTTGGAAAGTTAAACGCTTCAACGTCTGCGTCCCCGAACCGACCTTTTCAAGCGCCATCAGCCCGTTGGTTCCCTTCACATTTCCATCGTACACGGCACTGTCCTCTGATCCCAGCCGCAGCGCAGCGTTCAGCGAGTTGAACCACACGTTGGCGTTCGCACCGCCCGTCAGCGAGCCGACCCGGGCGGCGGGCGGACGCAGCAGGGTCTGCGGGAGGGGTGCTTCGATCCCGCCGGGCGGCGTCATGAACACGGTCAAGCCATAGCCGCCGGTGCCGTTATAGTAAGCGACAACGATCTCGTGCCAGCCAGCCGCGAGCGTGATCGGCTTCAGAACGCGCGCGCCGTTCCGTCCGTAGCCTTGGCTGAAATTATTGGAGACGACCATGACGCCCTCCACAAACACCATGCTACCGTCATCGCTGGCCGTATCGAACTTATATTCACCATCTTTCTCAGCCAGGAACTTGCCGGTCCAACGTCCGACGCGGTAGTCCCCCTTGTTAGCGAAAAGCACACCGTTCGTGCCGAAGCTGAGGACGTTGCTGACCGAACTCATCGCAATGGTAGCCGGAACATAAGGTGCGAGCACCTGGTTGAACACGGACAAAGAGACCAAGCTCGTCACAGTGGCA
>JAEAMG010000381.1_pt1 | contig 55637 bp, 54 predicted proteins | sample 8958741 | NCBI WGS metagenome assembly JAEAMG01 (sample SAMN16933256, study PRJNA681125) | bioreactor sludge metagenome | isolation source: anaerobic bioreactor treating anionic surfactant - SDBS | place: India: Bengaluru | collected 2019-02-28 | reverse complement strand
ACTGAACCGAAAATTTTATCGCCTGCATCGCCAAGACCCGGAACGATATAACCATTTTCGTTGAGACCGTCATCAATAGCTGCTGTGAAAATTGTCACATCTGGGTGTTTTTCTTCTACTTTTTTAATGCCTTCAGGCGCTGCAACTAAGACCATGACACGGATATCTTTACAGCCGCTCGCCTTCAATACATCAATGGCTGCAACCAATGAAGAACCGGTTGCCAGCATCGGGTCGATAATCATCGCCAAACGGTTTTGTACATCGGGAACCAGTTTTTTATAATAAGTACGTGCTTGCAAGGTTTCTTCATCACGCTCAAGACCCAATACAGAAACTTTGGCACTTGGAATCAGGTTCAAAAACCCATCTAACATGCCAATACCTGCACGCAGAATAGGAACAACGGTAATTTTTTTACCCGCAATACTGTCTACAGTAACTTTGCCATTCCAGCCGTCAATTTCATGCTCACACATCGGCAAGTCTTTGGTTGCTTCATAAGTCAGAAGCATGGTCACTTCTTGCGCTAGTTCGCGGAAGTTTTTTGTACTGATGTCTGCACGACGTAGCAAACCAAGTTTATGTCGGATAAGTGGATGACGGATTTCATGAATAGCCACGGGAGAGCACCTAAAAGATGAGATAAAATTTCAGCTATTATAAATGTTTTTTATATCTCTTATAAACCAAAAAGCCCCCTATGAAAGGAGGCTTTTTAGAAAAAACTTATAGTTTTTTTAGATTACTGTTGAGATAGCATGAAATGCAATGGAGATAAAATCTCCGCTTGAAGCGCCAATTTGATGATTGGATCAGGATAAACACCAATGATCAATACAGCCAATGCCGCAGCAAGCACCATAATACCACCCACTTTCTGACCCCAATGTTTGTCGGCATCAATACGTGGCGTATCTGGCGGAGTCATATACATCACCACCATCACACGAAGGTAATAGTACAGACCAATACCTGAACCCACTACAATCATGGCAGCAAGGAACCAATGCTGGGTTGTTACCGCAGCCATCACCACCAGGAACTTACCAATGAAGCCAGCAGTCAATGGAATACCCGCAAGAGACAGCATCATGACAGTCAAGGTCGCAGTCAATACTGGACGGCGCCAGAACAAGCCACGGTAATCTGCCAGGCTTTGTGCTTCATCCACATTGTTAAATGGACTAGACATCAACGCAACAGCACCAAATGCACCAATCGTTGTCAATACATAAGTGATTACGTATACAGATACGTTACCCAGGCTTGCATAAGTCATGCTGATTAAACCAATCAGCAAATAACCAAAGTGCGCAATTGAAGAGTAACCCAGAATACGTTTCAGGTTGACTTGACGTACTGCAAGGAAGTTACCCACCAGAATAGAAAGCACCGCAATAATTGTGATGATGGTTACGATTGAATCGACCAGGATTGCACCTGAAGCCAGTAAATAACGTACAAACAAACCAATGGTTGCGACCTTAGCCACAGTCGCAAGGAATGTTGCGATTGGCGCTGGCGCACCTGCATACACGTCTGGCGTCCATTTATGGAATGGCGCAAGAGACAGTTTGAATGCAACAGCAAAAACGATTAAGCCTAGACCTAAAATCACCATTGGCTGTTTGATGGCTTGCATCAACGCCTGAACATTGTCATAGAAAGACAATGAACCGGTATAAGCATAGATATATGCCATGCCCATTAACAGCATTGCAGAAGCAGTTGCTGAAAGAACAAGGTATTTAATACCCGCTTCTAAAGATTGTGAACGTTGGTGCGTATAAGCCAAAAGACCGTATACAGGAATCGACATCAGCTCAAGGCTAATGAAGAAAGATGCATAATGAGAACTTGCCACCATCAGCATTGCGCCCGCTACCGAGCACAGCATCAGGATATACAGTTCTTCACGGTTATCTTGATAGCTTTCAATATAAGCATGTGACAAGGTACAGCAAGCCAGTGCAGCAATCAGGATGACCAGTTGGTAAAGCAAGGTAAACGGGTCAAGCATAAACATGCCCATCACGTTCGCTGGTGCAAAAGCACCACCGAACATACCAATCAGGACATAGGCTGCAGCAAGGTTCAAGCCGACTACAGAGGCTGTTGCAATTAAATTATGGTTACGTTTAATTGCAATGAGAAGCATCACTACGATCGCAGTTAAAGCCACGATCATCACAGGAGCTAATGGCATAAGCTCGGAAAATGACATTGTGAAGTTCATGGCTTATTGGATCTCCACATTTTGTTGAGATACGACCTGTTGAGTCGCATCGACAACTTCTTGAACTGGGATATAGCTGTTTGCTAACCACGCCATGCTTGAATTTGAAATATCAAGGAAGCTTTGTGGATAGATACCGAGCCATAGTAGACCAAAAGCACACACTAACAAAATAACAATCTCACGCGCATTCAAGTCTTTCAATGGGCTTGTATAATTTTGTTTTTGCTCTTCATTTGGCGTACCAAACAATGCTTTGTGAATCAGGATCAAGCCATAAAGACCTGCCAATACCAAGCTGGTCGCTGCCACAATGGTAAAGGCTGGGAATTTGTTGAATGAACCCATCAAAATCAGGAATTCACCAATAAAGTTACCTAAACCTGGAATACCGACAAGCGCAGCAATAAAGAACATCAGGAAGAAAGCAAGGTACGGGAATTGACCGCGCATACCACCCATTAAACGTAAGTCGCGCGTATGAACACGCTCGTACACTTGACCACACATAATGAACAAGGCAGCAGATGACAGGCCATGTGCCAGCATCATGATCATTAAGCCTTGGAAAGTCAGGATATTACCTGCGTAAAGTGCAAGTAATACAAAGCCCATGTGCGAAATAGAAGTATACGCCAGCAAACGTTTCATATCGGTTTGCTGGAAAGCACACCAGGCACCGTAGAACACACCGACTAAACCGAAGATGATCGCGATATCTGCAAACTGTGCAGAAGCCGCCGGGAAGAATGGCATAACAAAACGAAGCAGACCGTATGCAGCAGTCTTAATCAGGATACCTGCCAAGTCGACAGAACCGGCTGTCGGTGCTTGAGCATGCGCATCTGGTAACCAGCCGTGCAATGGGAACACTGGAAGTTTTACAGCGAAACCGATGAACATACAGATCATCAAGGCATAAGCCACTGATGGCAACTGTGCATCAAGCGTATTCGCCACACCTAACAGGTAGTTGTAATCGAAGCCGATCATGCCCGTCATCATGTATCCGTAAACCACAAGGCCTAGAATACCGATCAACATGATCAAACCTGCTACCTGGGTATAGATGAAGAACTTGGTCGCAGCATAAACGCGTGACTTACCGTCTGCTCCCTTATGACCCCATAAGGCAATCAGGAAGTAGATTGGTACCAGCATCATCTCCCAGAAGAAGAAGAACAGGAACAAGTCAATCGCAAGGAATACACCGATCACACCACCCAAAGACCATAAAAGGTTTAAGTGGAAGAAACCAACGTTCTTTTGAATCTCACCCCATGAACAGCCCACTGCAAGTACACCCAGTAATGCAGTCAAGCCAACCATAAGAAGTGAAAGACCATCCACCGCAAGGTGAATGTTAATGCCAAGGGTGGAAATCCAAGGCAGCATGAATTCGGCAGACCAAGTTGGAACTTTTGCGCCGAGTTCATAGTGATAAGTACCGGAATTCCAAAGCGCAACGGTTAAGCCCAAAGTAATGAGCATACCGAATAACGCAATGTAACGCGGTAGTTTGTCGTCGAGCTTGTCGACGATCCAGCATACAAAACCTGCAATGAACGGTACGAGGATCAGCGCGGGTAAAATCCAGTTGTTTGTGATTTCCATCTTATTTCCCCACTACCTGAATCACGATCAGGATCATCAGCAATACCACTACACCGAGTGACATACTTGATGCGTATTCACGCAATGAACCTGTTTGACGTGAGCTGGTGAAGCTATGACCACCTTTAACAATGGCAGGAAGCACTAACCACAGGCCGTCAATCGGATCACGACCTAAAATTTTCGCGATAAGCAAATATGGTTTCACAAATACGATGTTATACAACGCATCAAAACCAAGTGCATTACGGCAGATATTGGCAAGGCCGGCACCCAATGAAGTACGGGCAAAACCTTTCACTGCATTATAAGCAAAGACAAATAATACGATACCTACCACAAGACCAGCCAATGCAATACCCACAGCGGTATATTCAGCACCATGTACACCTGCTTCAAGCGCTTCAGGAATAACAAAAGCTGGAATATTGGCTTTGGTTAATGCAGCTTCTACTGGTGCTTTCAAGAAGTAAGCCAAGCCAGTTGAAAGTACCGCCAAGATACCCAACGGAGCCCAATAAGTTGCACCTTTGATTTCGTGATAAGGCGTGTTTTCTTTACCAAAGAATACAACCCAGATTAAACGGAATGTATAGATTGACGTTAAGAATGCACCCGCAACACCTGTCCAGTATAAGCAATTATATATAGGAAGATTTGCAATGTGGCTTTGTGCCCAAACTGCACCAAGGATGGCATCTTTCGAGAAGAAGCCGATGGTCAAGAATGGAATGGCAGCCAACGCACCACCACCAATTGCGAAGCAGGCAAACAGGAATTTGTTATGTTTGAACAAGCCACCCATTTTGAAGATGTTTTGTTCGTGATGGTAAGCCAGAATCACAGCACCAGAAGACAAGAACAATAATGCCTTGAAGAATGCGTGTGAAAGCATGTGGAACAGGCCCGCTTGGTATGCTTCAGCACCAACAGCCATAAACATATAACCCAACTGACTCATGGTTGAGTAAGCCAGAATACGTTTGATGTCTGTTTGAACCAATGCAGCAAAACCAGCAACAATCAATGTTACCGCACCAGTGATCGAAATGAACATCATCACTTCTGGTGTCATTTCAAACACGGAGAACATACGGCAGCACAGGTAAACACCGGCTGTTACCATTGTTGCCGCATGGATCAACGCAGAAACAGGTGTAGGACCTGCCATTGCATCAGCCAACCATGTTTGTAATGGAATTTGCGCAGATTTACCGGCAGCACCCAGGAACAACATTAAAGATGTCCAGATCGCAAGTGAATGGTCACCCGCTAATACTTGAGGTGCATTGGCAACGATTGTACCGATATGCAAAGTACCGAATTGTTGGAAAATCAGGAACAATGCAATCAGCAAGAATACGTCACCGATACGAGTTACAGTAAATGCCTTGATGGCTGCAAAACCATTTTCCGGGTTTTGATAGTAGTAACCAATTAGCAAGTAAGAGCAAAGACCTACGCCTTCCCAACCCAAGAACAATAACGCCAGGTTATCGCCAAGAACGAGCAGCAACATGCTGGCAACGAACAGGTTGAAGTAAGAGAAGAAACGTGCAAAGTCTTCTTCACCGCGCATGTACCATGAGGCAAAGATGTGAATCAGAAAACCTACACCGGTGATCATGCCGGTCATGAGTAATGACAGGCCGTCTAGGTGCAAGCTCATGCCTGGTGCAAAACCACCGACATTGAACCAGGTCCAAAGATGTTGAACCTGAGCTACTGAACCATTGTCTACAAAGCCCATGCCAGCAATCAGTGCAAATAAAGCAGATAAACCGACTGAACCCACACCAATAATGGCTGCCACATTTTCAGGAAGCTTATTGCGCCCCGCCGCCAAGAGGACAAAACCAATGAGCGGAAATAAAATTGTTAAGTATAAATAACTCATCCGCGCATCTCACTAGCAGCATCCACATCCAAATGATGGAAGCGATGGTAGAACTGAAGGACGATCGCAAGACCAATACAAGCCTCTGCAGCTGCAAGGGTCAAGATCAGGATGAACATGATTTGTCCATCTGGCTGTAACCATGCACTACCTGCAAGAACGAACGCAAGCGCCGCTGCGTTCATCATGATTTCAAGGCTCATCAACATAAATAGTAGGTTGCGTCGCACCATTACACCGTAAAAACCCAGTGCAAAAAGAATGGTTGCAACGATTAAACCGTGTTCTAAAGGAATGTTGCCCATTATTCTTTTTCCTCTTTTGCACTTGGTTCACGTTTACCTAAGTGGAATGCTGCAACGAGGGCTGCAAGCAATAACATTGCGGCAACTTCTACCAATAGTAAGTAGTGAGTAAAGAGCGCTGTACCTACAGCTTTAGGTCCCACAACTTTAGTGCCCATCACCGGACCTGCGGTTGTGTAATCCGAACCAAGCATCCAGACGAGCACCAAGCCCATCAGGAAACTCATCAATGCTGGATATGCCCATGCAGATGAAGTCAGCCATTTACGTTCCTGTTCAACCGTATGTTGACCAAGATTTAGCATCATCACCACAAACACGAACAACACCATGATCGCGCCGGCATAAACAATAATTTCTAGTGCGCCAGCGAATGGCGCACCAACGATCATGAACATCCCTGCCACAGCAAGGAGGGACACGATCAGGCTTAATAAAGCATGCACAGGATTCGCGTTAGTCACCACACGAACCGTAGAAACAATGGCCACAAGTGCCATCAAATAAAATGGCCACATCATGGTAATAAGCTCCGTACGTCAACTGGTGCACTTTCACGTTGTGCCTGACCTTTATCTTTACCTGCCACTGCCATACCGGTTACACGGTAGAAGTTGTAGTCAGGATATTTACCAGGACCTGAAATGAGCAGGTTCTCTTTTTCGTAGACCAAGTCTTGACGAACGTATTCACTTAACTCGAAATCTGGTGTCATTTGAATCGCTGTCGTTGGACACGCTTCTTCACACATACCGCAGAAAATACAACGCGAGAAGTTGATACGGAAAAACTCCGGATACCAGCGACCATCTTCTTTTTCTGCTTTCTGTAAAGAAATACAGCCAACCGGACAGGCAACCGCACACAGGTTACATGCCACGCAGCGTTCTTCACCATCTGGGTCACGTGTCAATACAATACGACCACGGAAACGCGGCGGAACAATTTGTTCAGCTGGCACTTCTGGATAAAGAATAGTGTCACGTTTACGTGTCACGTGGCTGAATACCATCCACAATGAACGTACGATTGACCCGAATCCAGCTAGAATTTTATACATTTTGTACTCCCTGCTGTCCTAGGCCTGATTCATCAGAATCACAGCACCAGTCACCAACAAGTTGACCAACGCCAATGGCAAACAAATTTTCCAACCAAAGTTCATCACCTGATCGTAACGTGGACGCATTAACGAACCACGAGCCAAGACAAACATCATCACAAAGAATGCTGTTTTGATAATGAACCAGAATACTGGTGGAATAAATGGAATTTCTAGGTTAAATGGTGCTAACCAACCGCCAAAGAATAAAGTGACGATCAATGCTGAAATAAGAACTACGTTGACATATTCCGCAACGAAGAACATACCCCATTTCATACCGCCGTATTCGACGTGATAACCTTCCGCCAATTCTTGCTCAGCTTCCGGTTGGTCAAATGGATGACGGTGCGTTACCGCAACACCTGCAACAATAAAGATAATGAAACCTAGGAATTGTGGAATCACAAACCATACATCGCGTTGTGCTTCAACAATTTCACGCATGTTGAATGAACCGGCAATTGCCACCACACCCATCAGCGAGATCCCTAGGAACACTTCATAAGAAATGGTTTGAGCTGCAGAACGCAGACCACCCAATAACGCATATTTGTTATTTGAAGACCAGCCACCGAATAGCACGGCATATACTGCGATACCAGCCATTGCCATAAAGAACAACAGGCCGATGCTCATATCTGCTACGCCCATTGTCGGACTTACAGGAATCACCATGAACGAAAGTACCGCAGTTGCCATGGCAACTGCAGGTGCTAAACGGAAAGTCAGCTTATCGGCAAACTTAGGCGTCCAGTCTTCCTTGAACATGATTTTCAGCATGTCGGCAACGATCTGGAACATCCCCCCGGGACCAACACGGTTTGGACCGTAACGGTCTTGCCATAACGCAAGTAAACGGCGTTCGATGAATGACATCAACGCAGCGACAAGCACCACTACAAGCAAGATCACAATCGCTTGAATCACAGAATAAGCGATTGGCCAGTTCTCAGCCCATAGCGGTGTTTGACGTATAATTTCTTGACTCATGAATTACACTCCTACCGCGACGGATACAGGCTCTGCAAGTGAAACCGTTGGTGCAAGACCAACTGGATAACCGATATAACCTGTCGGTAAATATTCGATCACTTGAACTGGAAGGCTAATTGTCGCCTCACCTGCTTGCACAGTAATTTTTTGACCATCTTGAACGTTTAGACGCGCAGCATCCTGTTCACCTACTGCAAACATGGCTTCAGGAATACGTGATTCCATGGCCGGAGTTTTCACCGTAAATTCACCAGAAGCAAAGATGTGATGCATTGGCACTAAACGGAAGCTTTCAGCATTTGCAAGTACTGCTGCTGGAGCAACGAAAGTACGTGCAGGGCGTTTAGCCAAACGATCAAATAAACGGATACCCGAATCGCCACCTTTTAGGTGACCACCCACGTGATCCTGGAATTTGTTCCAGGCTTGTGGAGAGTTCCAGCCCGCAGACCATGCAAATGGAACCAGTGAAGATGGGGTTTCATTACCCACATAACCTTCCATAGAGAACGTTAATGCAGAATCGACATCGATTGGCTGTTTAGGCTCATGCACCGAAAGCGGAGCACGCATAGAGGTACGACCAGAGTAACGACGCGGTTCACGCGCAATCTTCAAGCCATGGACACGGTAACCTGCATCTGGTGCTACATCCTGAATGGCTTCAAGTGCCGGAACATTTTTCACTACAGATTCAATGACATCATCCAGCAAGGTCCAGGAAATCGCTTTGCCTTTTACACCGGTTTCAATGGCATGTAACCAGCGCCAAGATTCTTTGATTGCAAGTTCCGGTTTGTAGTAGCTTGGGTCATACACCTGGTAGAAACGTTGTGCACGGCCTTCTTGAGATACCACAGTACCATCACCTTCCGCGAAGCTTGCAGCAGAAAGCACGATATCTGCTTTCTTCACAGTTTCGGTTTCAGAGTGATCAAGAACAATCACGTCTTTGCCTGCAAGTGCAGCGTTGACTTGAGCAGCAGGTAAACGACGGTAAAGGTCATTTTCCACAATGATAACAGTGTCATAGTCTTGCGCAAATGCTTGCTCAAGGCTGTTACCACCGAAGATTGCAAGACCCATTGAGTTCACTTCAGGAACAGTCAAGGTCAAACCAGCATTACCCAGGTTCTGTGCCACTTGTGCAGCAGCTTCCATGATGGCAGCATCTTGTAAGCTGGTACCAGAGATGATCAATGGTTTCTTCGCCGCTTTTAAAGTGTCAGCAATGGTTTGAGCAAATGCTTTGGCATCGTCATCTAAACCAGTAACCGCTTCACCTGCAACTGCCGCAGCAACCGCAAAGCCTAAACGTGCAATATCGTTTGGAGAAGCAACCACTTCGCCAGTCGCGACGTCAGCTAAACGCGTTTGAGTCGCAGCAAGAATGTAGATTGGGGATTTTGCATCCTGACCAATACGTTGTACCGGTTCAGCCAACCATTCCTGGGTGCGGCGTTCTGCTGCCATTTCTTTGGCTTTGTTTTTCGCAGCTTGGCGAACAGATAAAGCCATACGTGGCGCAGTTTGGGTTAAATCTTCACCCAAGATGAGCACTGCATCATAACTTTCGATTTCACGCATGGTCGGGTTATAAACACCCTCGGTTTGCATGATCGATGCAGCCAATTCAACCAGGTTTTGCTCTTTTTGAGCCATACCAGTTGAGTAGTTGTCTTGACCAACAAGCTCACGCAATGCGAAGTTCGTTTCAAGCGATGCACGTGGTGAACCAATACCCAGAACTTTTTTGCCCTGAATCTTTTCAATCACGGTATCCAGTGCTGTATCCACTGAAACAGTCGTTACGTTTGCACCATCACGGAATTGTGGCTGACGTGGACGGTCTGCACGGTTCACATAACCGGTACCGAAACGGCCTTTGTCACACAGGAAGTATTGGTTTACATCGCCGTTGAAACGGTTTTCAACACGACGAAGTTCGCCATAACGTTCACCCGGAGAGATGTTACAGCCTGAAGAACAGCCTTGGCATACGCTTGGCGCATACTGCATGTCCCACTTACGATTATAACGTTCAGAGTGAGTTTTGTCGGTGAACACACCTGTTGGACATACTTCAGTCAGGTTACCCGAGAATTCAGATTCTAAAGTGCCTGATTCTGGACGACCAAAGTACACACGTGATGCATTGGCATACACGCCAAAGTCAGTACCGCCCGCATAGTCTTTGTAGTAACGTACACAACGGTAACACGCGATACAACGGTTCATCTCGTGTGCAATAAACGAACCAAGTTCCTGGTTGTAATGCGTACGTTTGGTGAAACGGTAACGACGGCGGTCGTGCTGAGTCATCACAGTCATATCTTGTAAATGACAGTGACCACCTTCTTCACAGACTGGACAGTCGTGTGGATGGTTGGTCATCAAGAATTCAACAACAGATGCACGGAAATCTTTTGCTTCTTTGTCTTCAATCGAGATGTAGGTATTGTCAGCTGCTGGCGTCATACATGACATGACTAAACGACCACGCGTATCTTCAGGATTCGCGTATTGAGTCACGGCACATTGACGGCAAGAACCGACAGAACCTAAGGATGGATGCCAACAAAAGTACGGGATATCAATGCCCAAAGATAAACATGCTTGTAGCAGGTTTTCTGAGCCATTGACTTCGTACGATTTGCCATCGACATGAATTGTAGCCATAGTCGAATTCCTTAAGCTTGTTCTACGGAGCTAACTTGAGCGGCAGCATTTACGACTTTCGCTTCAAATTCGCCACGGAAATGTTTGAGTGCGCCCATAAGCGGTTCCATTGCACCTGGAGCATGGGCACAGAAAGTCTTACCAATCCAAAGCTTACGAGTCAGTTCTTGTAAGTGATCGATATCTTCTTTCTTGCCTGTACCATCTTCCAGTGCTTTAAGCGCTTTTACCGCCCAAGGTAAACCGTCACGGCAAGGTGTACACCAGCCACATGATTCACGCGCAAAGAATTCTTCCAAATTACGAGTCGCAGACACCATACATTGAGTTTCGTCTACCACCATCAGCAAACACGTACCTAAACGTGAACCCGCTTTCATGATGCTTTCTGCATCCATCGGCAGGTCAATGTGCTCTGCTGCCAGGAAGTCAGTCGATGCACCACCTGGTAACCACGCTTTCAGTTTAAGACCGTCACGCATACCACCGGCATGCTCTTCAATCACTTCGCGTGCAGTGGTACCGAATGGAAGTTCCCAAAGACCTGGGAATTTCACCTTACCCGATGCACCGTAGATTTTGGTACCTGGATCTTTTGATTTACCTTCAGATAAACCCACATACCATTCTGGACCACGTAACATAATCGCAGGTAAGTTGTTGTAGGTCTCTACGTTGTTGACAATCGTAGGGCGACCCCAAGCACCTGCAACTTGCGGGAATGGCGGTTTGGTACGCGGATTTGCACGGCGACCTTCAAGCGAGTTAATCAATGCAGTTTCTTCACCGCAAATATAACGACCCGCACCGGTATGCACGTGTAAATCGAAGTTCCAACCAGAACCCAGGATATTTTCACCCAGGTAACCTTTGGCACGAATTTGCTCTAATGCTTCATTCAAGTATTGAGCGGCTTCGATGTATTCACCACGGATGAAGATATAACCTTGAGTTGCTTCAAGGGTATAGCCTGCAATCAGCATACCTTCGATCAATTGATGTGGAAGTTTTTCCATCAACAAACGGTCTTTAAAGGTACCCGGTTCCATTTCATCGGCATTACAGATCAGGTAACGAGGGCCGCCATCATTTGGCGCCATCAATGACCATTTAATCCCTGCCGGGAAACCTGCACCACCACGACCTTTTACAGTCGCAGCCTTAATGACTTCAAGCACTTCTTTCGGTTGCATGCCAAGGGCTTTTTTAAAGCCGGCATAACCTTCCAACGCTTCGTAATCATCTGCACTACGAACGTGTTCCTGTTTGCTCAAACGCCATGTTAATGGGTGAGTTTCTGGGTTACCGTCGCCATAAATTGGTTTTGGTTCAGTATTCATACATACTTCTCCAATAACTGTTTAATTGAAGTTACTTCAACCAAACCGTGCGTGTCTTGATCAATCATCAGGGTTGGACCTTTGTCACAGTTACCCAGACAGCAGATTGGCAATAAAGTGAAACGACCGTCAGCGGTGGTTTGACCAAACTGAATCCCCAATTCACGCTGGAACGCTTCTGCCAGAGTTTCCGCACCCATCAAGAAACATGCGATTGAATCACATAATAAAATTACGTGACGACCAACCGGTTGACGGTAAATACGGTTATAGAAAGTCGCAACACCTTCAAGATCTGCAACACTCATGCTAAGCATTTGAGCAATTGCATTCATTTGTGCATCGTCTACCCAACCATTACGGCGTTGTACACACTTCAGCGCATCTAAACATGCAGCACGCGGGTACGGGTAGTGACCCATGTGATGTTCAATTTCATGGATTTCTTCCGAAGTTAAAATCCCTTCAACATTCACACGTGGCTTTTTATCAGTCAAAATCATCATAATGCGTTTACCCCTTAGCGATCCACGTCAGCCATTACGACGTCAATTGTCGCTAAATAAATGATCAAGTCAGATACAAGACTGCCATTAATCACAGAAGGCATTTGCTGTAAGTGCGTGAAAGTCGGTGTACGGATACGGGTACGGTAACTCATGGTTGACTTGTCTGAAGTCAAATAATAGTTAGACGCACCTTTTACCACTTCCGCCATTACAGATGCTTCACCTGCAGGCATTACAGGACCCCATGACACGCTTAAGAAGTGCGTAATCAAGGTTTCGATATCTTGTAGTGTCTTATCTTTCGGTGGTGGAACAGCCAGTGGATGGTCTGCTTTGTACGCACCAGACGGCATGTTATCTAGACATTGCTTGATGATTTTCAGTGACTGTTCGATTTCACGGAAGTGAACCAGAACACGTGCATAAGCATCGCCTTCGTATTCAACCGGCACTTCGAAGTCGTAGTTTTCATAACCGCTATAAGGACGGTATTTACGTACGTCGAAGTCAATCCCTGTTGCACGTAAACCTGTACCGGTTACACCCCAAGCCAATGCAGATTTTGCATCGTATTGCGCAACATTACGGGTACGACCGATAAACACTGAGTTTTTCAGCGCTGCTGTGTAGTACTCGTTCATACGCTTCGGCATCCAGTCCAGGATTTCGCGAATGAGGTGTTGCCAGTTGTTTGGAAGATCGTGCGCAGTACCGCCAATACGGAACCATGCAGGGTGCATACGGTAACCAGTAATTGCTTCGATGGCGTCATAGATTTTTTGACGGTCAGCGAACATATAGAATACTGGTGTCATACCGCCGGCATCTTGAATTGCAGTACCGATATACAACAAGTGGTTATTGATACGGAACAATTCGGACATCATGACACGGATACATTGCGCACGGTCAGGAACAGTGATTCCCGCTAGTTGCTCCACACCCATCACATAAGGCATGTTTTGCGCACAACCACCCAGGTAGTCAACACGGTCGGTATACGGAATGAATGAATGCCAGGTTTGACGTTCAGCCATCTTTTCCACACCACGGTGGTGATAACCGATATCAGGCACACAGTCTTTTACTTCTTCGCCGTCCAACTGCAAGATCACACGGAACGCACCGTGCGCAGATGGATGGTTAGGCCCCAGGTTCAGGAACATGAAGTCTTCATCGGCGTTACCGCGTTTTAGACCCCAGTCTTCAGGAACGAAACGAAGGTGCTCCTGTTCAAAGTCCTGCTTGGCCTGGTTCTGCATATACGGTGTATATTCAGTGGCACGTGCAGAATATTCTTTACGCAGCGGGTGACCTTCCCAGTATGTCGGCAACAAGATACGACGGAGCATTGGATGCCCTTCGAAGTTAATGCCAAACATATCGTAAGCTTCACGTTCGTACCAGTTGGCATTTGGCCAAATATTGGTTGCAGTTGGAATGTTGAGATCACTCTCATTCAAGGCAACTTTAATACGAATGTCAGTATTACGCTCTAGCGACAACAAGTGATAGAACACAGTGAAGTCTGACGCAGGCAAACCGTCACGGTGAGTACGTAAACGCTCATCCACCGCAGACAAATCGAACAGCATCACGTAAGGACGTTCTACTTTCCGCAAGAACATTAAGACTTCTTGCACACGTGCGCGCTCAACCCAGACTGTTGGAAAGTCTTCAAAAGTCGTTTGCACAAAGAAGTTCTCACCAAATTTGGTTTTGAGCTCTTCTATAATTGCAAATGCTGGGCGTGAATCAACAGGCGTTGATTCTGGCATAGCAATGTCAGTTTCAGCCATTGGCTTGGCTTCCTATTCAATACAAATTCAGTCAACCTGAACGACAATTACACCCAGACCGGGTGCATCAATATTTTGTCGCTCGGATTATTTAATTTCATCCATAGAGCGTAAGTTTTTCACGGCAATACGTTCAGCATTCTTACGGTCACGTTCTGGCTGCATCTTTGGCTTATACACTGGCTGAAGATCATCACCAATAACCGCTGAAAGTGGACGGCGCTCTAATTGAATTTGGTCTTGTAACAACATTAATGCTTGCAATAATGCTTCAGGACGTGGCGGACAGCCCGGGATGTACACATCGACAGGGATGATTTTATCCACACCTTGTACAACCGAATAAATGTCGTACATACCGCCAGAGTTTGCACAAGCACCCATTGAAATCACCCATTTAGGTTCTAACATTTGCTCGTATAAACGCTGGATTACAGGTGCCATTTTCACGAAGCAGGTCCCTGCAACGATCATTAAGTCCGCCTGACGTGGTGAAGCACGAATAACCTCGGCACCGAAACGCGACATATCATGCACACCCGTCAAAGTGGTTGCATATTCTACGTAACAGCAAGATGTACCAAAGTTAAAGGGCCATACAGAGTTTTTACGGCCCCAGTTTACAGCTGTATGCATTACATCCTCTAAACGAGTCATGAACACATTTTTATTCACTTCTTCTTCAAGCGGATCAGTAACGATTTGACGCTCTTGAAGTGGATATTGATCAGCATTCGGATTCGCACGGGTTAATGTATATTTCATTCCCGGGTTACTCCTTAGTAGATGATGTAGTCGCAGATTTTTTCACACGACCAGATGATTGAGCTGGAATTTGACCTGTAGGATCAACAACCAACTCTTCAATAGAATTGAAGCGTGTAATATCGGCAAGGTTCATATTTGCTGAACCCACTTTCGATTTCATCACTGCCGCTTTGAGACGATCGGTTGGTGCCCAGTTTAATGCGCCTACAGCAATCGCATAAATCAAAGCAATCAATAAATCGACTACAAAAATTACAACAGTGGTAAAACCGAACCAACCTACTTCACGAACTGATGTAGCCCATGCGTAGAGATACAATGCTTCCAGGTCAAATACCACAAAGAAAATAGCAACCAAGTAGAATTTCGCAGATAAGCGGATGCGTGCTCCACCAGCACCTACCACACCTGACTCAAATTGCTCTTGCTTTGCACGGCCCCATGATTTACCCCCAAGGAGTAAAGGAACTGTGAGCATAAAGACACAAAGAAATGTAACGCCGATCACGAAGGCAATAATTGCCCAATCGTATGGAGTAATGGCACTCATGCGGGGATAACTCCTGGCAGGCCTAATTTATTAACAAAGAATGTATGTATTGGCCTTCAAATACACCAAACACAAAATTAATCCCGTCAATTGTACCTGATTTATGATTTCACTTGCTAGCTCATAAGCCTTAGTCTTTTGGATGATTTTTTCAGCATTGTCGCTTTTAATTTACATCTATTCCTTTACACAACACCTTCATCGTTTTATTTAATAAAAACAGTTATTTTTATTAAATTTTCTCACATTAAGATTTTATGAGGAAATATTGCTCACTTATTTTGCAATCCAGAAATACAATTATTGTTGAATATTCTTTCGATTCTAAAAGTTCAGTTTATTTTGAGTATTTATTTAAAAAATGATAGGAATCACAAAAATTGATTAAATTTTCCTCCCTATCATCACAATCTTAAAAATACCGCCTTTCTTTGCTTTAGAAATTACCTTATATCTTTTGCATAAGCCGCTTTATTCTTGTGGTTTTTTTGCAACACTTTGACATGTGTTTAACAGTTTGTGATATTGGTATTTAAAATTCAAAAAGCGAATAGACAGGAGAAACTATAATGACATTAAAATATGCCCATGAATCTGAATATTTCTTCTTTGCACAACTGTTAGTTCACCATGTGGAAAGATACATCGAGAAACACCCAGATGCTCAGGATGCCATTTTTGACCTGCGTGATATCTATGACCTTTTCCGCCAAGACTTTGCTGCAACCACCACCAATCTCGAAGCTATTTTAAACGTTGCGGATGAATACAAGGTCGAAACATTAAATGGGGACCAGAAGTTGATTAGCCATTATGCCATAGATCCCAAAAACAATTCTTTGCTACTAGATATTAATGCCGATGCACTGGCTAGCTTAAAACAGGGAAAAAGCCTGATTGAACCAGATGCCACCAGTCATGAATAAGACTAAAAAGCACCGAATCCGGTGCTTTTTAGTGTTCCCTATTCTTTAAAATTCTGTCTGTATGGCACCATCAGCCTTAAGGACACCGGTTTTCTTTTTTGCTTTATTAAACCGCTGTACCGGCCACGACATGGTGAAACGAGCCCCGCCTAAAATCGGGCTTTGATCCACCTCAATTTTCCCACCAAACCAGTAAGCAATACGGCTCACAATGGACAAACCTAGACCATAGCCCCCTGAAGCACGGGTCCGGCTGTCATCCAGACGGGCAAAAGCTTCAAAAATGCGCTGCCGCTCTTCCTCAGGAATACCGGCACCATCGTCTTCTACCTGAACATAAGCCTGCCCCGCGTCATTGATACCACCACTGACAAGCACTTTATGATCACAGTAGCGAACCGCGTTGCCAACCAGATTTTGTACTACACGATGCAAGTAACGCCGCTCAGCATCGACCACCACACTAATAGGTGGTGCTTTGAGTTCAATTTCTTTTTGAGTTTTAAGTGCCTCGGTTTCAATCACCACCTGATCCAGCACTTCAAACAGCACGATTTTTTCAAAATCTAAAGAAGGTGTGCCCTGCTCCAGTTTTGCATAGGTCATGATTTCATCAATCAAGGTATTGAGCGCTTCAATATCTTTATCAATCTGTTCAACCTGTTGTAGGCGATACTCATAGTCATCTTCTTCGGCCAACATTTCCATACCAAAACGGATACGTGCTACAGGTGTTCGCAGTTCATGCGAAACTGCACGCATCAGCTCGCGCTGTGCTTCAATCAAACGCTGAATATGATCGGACATGCTGTTGTAATTGGTCGCCAGACTGGCCATTTCATCAGTACCATCGACCGGTAAACGCAAGGTCATGTCACCCGATTTCATACGATGCAAGGCGTAATTCACTTCACGTAAACGACGCTGCATTGGCACCAACAACCCATATACGCCAAGGCTTAACACAAATAGACTCAGTAAGGTAATGCCAGCAGCCAACTGGAAAGGCATCCAGTTAAATAAAGGTACAGGCCCTAAAACCAGCACCTCGGAAGGTGAGCTGGGCATAGGAGAAACGATCGAGATGGTGGTACCCCGAACCGAGGCATTATCACGGTACAAAATAATACTGTGATCCAAGCGAAGCCGGCCGATTTGTTCAGAATCAAGCGGCAGGTTTTGCACTTTTTCAATGGCAATCGGATAAGAAAAATTCGATTGAATTTTGGCGAGATACTCTTTTTCTTGCCCAGGGTAATACACCAGATAATCCAAAATGAAAATAGGTAAGGCTTTCATCTGGCGCTCGCCTATTTTATTCACTTTTACATACAGCAAATGCTGAGGATCATCTTTCAGACCAATAATGATATAAGCAATGAAGTTTTCTGCATCATAACGAACGGCTGCTTTACGCTCTTCAATCCGTTTTCTCTCGGTACGCGATAAATCCACCTTAGCCGCATCAACATAATAGATCGGCAGCTCCAGCAAATCAGAAGCATCGGAAATCCAGTCTTTTTTCTGCTGCTCATTCGGCTGTCGGGCAATCCCTTCACTAATGATATAAGAAATACCATCGGTTAAAGATTCACGATATTCTTGCGCACGCTGATAATTGATGATTTGTACCAGCAGATAGCCAAATAAGGCAACCAAGGCCACTAAAATCACTAATCCTGCATAAATGCGCAAGAATATACTGTGTTTAAACACGTAGTTGTCCTATAAAATTAGCGAGCGGGCAGAGATTAAAGACCTGTTTCTTTAACGAACAGATAACCTTTACTGCGTACCGTTTTAATACGTTTTGGATTTTCAGGATCATCGCCAATTTTTGGACGGATACGCGAGATACGCACGTCAATTGAACGGTCCTGACCGTCATATTCAATACCGCGCAGACGCTCAAAAATGTCTTCACGGGAAAGAATGCGACCCGCATTTGAAGCTAACAACCATAACAGGTCGTATTCCGCGCTGGTAAAATCAACCAACTCACCATTCAAGGTCACTGACCGGCCACCATTATCAATCACAAGATCATCAAATTCTATGCGTTGAGCCACTTCATCTTCAGGAGCCTTGTCGGTACGGCGCAGCAAGGCACGAATACGGGCAAGCAATACACGGGGTTGAACAGGTTTTGCGACATAGTCATCTGCCCCCATTTCCAGACCTAAAACCTGATCCATGTCTTCAGTACGGGCTGTGAGCATTAAAATCGGCTGATGATAATGTGGACGTACTTCACGACAAATGGTCAAACCATCCGCACCCGGTAACATGACATCAAGTACCACCAAATCTGGCTGTTCAGCGATGATACGGCGGATTGCACGATTACCGTCAGGTTCTACCCCAACTTCCAATCCGTTACGGATAAGGTATTCTTGAGTCAAACGCGCAAGACGTTCATCGTCTTCAACAATTAAAATTTTAGGTAACTTTTCTTCTTGGCTCATAAAATGCCCCTTTATATGGATTAAGCTATCCTTAAAAATCCGTTGGATAGGCTTTAATATCTTCTGCAATATACACACGTTTACATTGTAAACAAGATGCTGTTCACCAAACTGATACATCAAAGTAGCATTTTGTTATATTTTTTTTAAACATTGAATTTATTGAATTTTTCATATTCTAGTAATTTTCAGGCTATTTATAGAAATATTTAGCTACAAAATGTCTATTTTTTAAACCGCCCGTCTGTTTGCACAGTTTCTGACTAGTTAGATAGCTTCTTTTAAGTTATCCACAATGTTATCTATAAGCACATTTTTTTAGCTTTGTTATGCTATGCCTTGCCTGATAAGGCTTATAGAAAAATCAATAAAAATAGCAATATTTTTACAGAGATTAATGCATGTACTAAGAAAAATATTTAGCAAAATGTCAATATTGATCTACCCTAAATTTTCCCGTATCTTGTGTTCAATTAATTTTAAAACCACTAGGTCTTGTGTTTATTCCTCAAATACTGTGGCATAAAATTTGCCCGGTTCAAATGGTCCATAAACATAAAAATAGATGACAATGGAGCTATGCTAAATGAGCGTAATCACTTCAACTCCTGGTCAACTTCAGGTGATTAAACGCACCGGTGATGTTGCCACTTTTGACGCAGAAAAAATTTCTGTAGCGATTGGTAAAGCTTTTTTGGCTGTAGAAGGCCAGCAAAGTGCAGATTCTAGCCGTATTCATGATCGTATCGAGCAACTGACTGAAATGGTAATGAATACATTTAACCGTCGTTTACCGTCAGGCGGCACAATTCATATTGAAGAAATTCAAGACCAGGTTGAACTTGCGCTGATGCGTACTGGTGAACAAAAAGTTGCACGTGCGTATGTCATCTACCGCGAACAACGCTCTGAAGCACGTAAACAGACTGGCGCTCATCACCATCCAACTTTACAAGTGACTACTGCAAATGGTCAGCTTAAACCGCTTGACCTGGGCGCACTAGAAGCACATGTGGCAAAAGCAGCTGAAGGCCTAGAAGGTATTGACGTTAAAGCCATTGTCGATGAAACCGTAAAAAACCTCTATAATGGCGTAAAAGAGTCTGACATCGCTACAACGATGATGATGGCGACACGTACCCGTATTGAACAAGAACCTAACTATACTTATGTGACTGCACGTTTACTTCGTGACAATCTGGTTGCTACAGGTTTAGAGTTCTTAGGCCTATCTACAGACACCAACGAAGGCAATGCTTTAGAGACCTTCCTTAAGAAAGGGATCGAGCTTGATCTTCTGTCACCAGAATTATTGAATTTTGACCTTGCGAAACTGGCAGCAGCCATTCAACCAGAACGCTCAAACCAGTTCACCTACTTAGGTCTGCAAACCTTATTTGATCGTTACTTCATTCATTCAAATGGCATCCGTTTTGAATTACCGCAATTGTTCTTTATGCGCGTTTCAATGGGGCTGTCGTTAAATGAAGAAAACCGTGAAGAGCGTGCCATCGAATTCTATAACTTGTTGTCTAGCTTCGACTACATGGCCTCTACGCCGACCCTGTTCAACTCTGGTACTTTGCGTCCACAGTTGTCGAGCTGCTACCTCACCACGATTGCCGATGACCTTTATAACATTTATGGTGCAATGCGTGATAATGCCATGCTGTCTAAATGGGCTGGCGGTTTAGGTAATGACTGGACGCCTGTTCGTGCCTTGAACTCGTATATCAAAGGTACTAACGGTAAATCACAAGGTGTCGTACCTTTCCTTAAAGTGGCCAACGATACTGCCGTTGCGGTAAACCAGGGGGGTAAACGTAAAGGTGCGGTATGTGCATACTTAGAAACCTGGCACCTGGATATCGAAGAGTTCCTGGAACTGCGTAAGAATACCGGTGATGACCGTCGCCGTACCCATGACATGAACACAGCAAACTGGGTTCCAGACCTGTTCATGCAACGTGTATTTGAAGATGCTGAATGGACATTGTTCACGCCGTCTGAAACACCAGATCTTCACGATTTAACCGGTCAGGCATTTGCTGAACGTTATGCTTATTATGAAAGCATTGCCAAAGAAACCGACATGCTGCACAAGAAAGTGCGTGCCAAAGACTTGTGGCGCAAAATGCTTTCTATGCTGTTTGAAACAGGTCACCCTTGGATCACATTCAAAGACGTATGTAACTTGCGTTCACCACAACAACACGTGGGCGTAGTGCATTCATCTAACTTGTGTACAGAAATCACGCTAAATACAAACCAAGACGAAATTGCGGTATGTAACCTGGGTTCGATCAACCTGGTACAACACGTTCAAGGTGGTGTACTAGATCGTGAAAAATTGGCGCGCACTGTAAAAACAGCCGTTCGTATGCTCGATAACGTGATCGACATCAACTACTACGCAGTTCCGCAAGCGAAAAATTCAAACTTGAAACACCGTCCGGTCGGTATGGGTATCATGGGCTTCCAAGATGCTTTATATGAAATGAAACTGGCTTACGGTTCTGATGAAGCTGTAGATTTCGCTGACGAATCTATGGAAGTGATCAGCTACTACGCGATTCAGACTTCTAGCGACTTGGCTGTTGAACGTGGTACTTACGAAACATTTAAAGGATCACTTTGGGATCAAGGTATCTTGCCAATCGATTCTTTAGACATCGTGGCTAAATCACGCCCAGAACGTATGTTTGAAGTAGACCGTACACAACGTTTAGACTGGGACACTTTACGTGCCAAAGTTCAAAAAGACGGTATGCGTAACTCGAACGTAATGGCGATTGCACCTACTGCGACTATTTCGAACATCTGTGGCGTATCTCAATCGATCGAACCGACTTTCCAAAACCTATATGTGAAATCAAACCTTTCTGGTGAATTCACAGTGATCAACCCGTACCTGGTACGTGCGTTAAAAGATCGCGGTCTTTGGGATTCAGTGATGGTCAACGACCTGAAACACTTTGAAGGCTCGGTACAAAAGATTTCGCGTATTCCTGAAGAGCTTAAAGCGATTTTCGCAACTGCGTTTGAAGTTGAGCCACGCTGGATTGTGGATGCTGCATCACGCCGTCAAAAATGGATTGATCAGGCTCAGTCTCTTAACCTTTACATCTCTGGTGCAAACGGTAAGAAACTTGACCTGACCTATAAAATGGCTTGGTTACGTGGTCTTAAGACGACTTATTACCTCCGTGCATTGGGTGCAACTTCTGCCGAGAAATCAACCATTAATACTGGTGCATTAAACGCAGTTAAACCTGCCACTGTTGCAGCGCCAGTTACCGCTGCAGTAGCGCCTGAAGTGAAAGCTGAAGCAGCTGTTGAAGATGATTTTGCTCAAGCAGCACCAGTGCCAATGGCATGTTCAATTGACAACCCTGATTGTGAGGCTTGTCAATAATCACTGATTAAAAGCAATTTATCCGTCGAGCTAATTAATTTAATGAATTAATTAGCTCTGAAAATAGCCAATTTGGCTATCAAGGATGTTGTTAATAGTCAGAGATAGCCAAATCGCCAAAATTAACGGTGATTAAATGGACAGCTTTATAATCATATGTGTTTTAGGATTAATAGCTTTTTTAGCAACGTTGTATGCAGTGAAGTTAAAATTTTCATTTAAAGCAAATAGAGATAATTCGCAAAATATGAAAATTATAAATAACATCACTAACCATAATTACTATGGTAATCACGACAAAAAATTCTAAATCACATTAAACACACAAAGGAAAACACCATGCTCCATATGACTCATAACTACATGTTAGGACTTGCAGTACTGGTGTTTGCCTTTATTTTCTTTTACACGCCTATGGTTTATGCGTTTTTAGCCATTCGCAAACAGCAGCGTAATCAAAATAAGTCGTGAGGATATCTGTCCTATCGAACAAGATTAGAGCAGTAGTCGGCAAAACTTAATTTTGCTTACACAATTTAAGCGTATAGTAGACATCTTCGTTTGTGAGATGTCAGATAACGGATATAAGCAACGAAGAGAGAATTGATATGTCTATCCTAAGTTGGGACGATTTCGAAGATGATTCGCAAAAACCGGCTGCACCTGAACACAAGTCTGCGTCCGTCGAACCGCAAAAAGCGGCTCATACACAGGTGGTATCTGATGCACACAACGCACCGTCGCATGTGGCAACTGCACAACCCCTTAGAGCCACTCAAAACCGAGGATCAAATCCAACCGATTCATTGGCAAGAGCATCTTCTTCCCTAGAGAACCTTGATGTTGCTCCAGGTCTGGAAGAGCTTGAAATGGGCGCGCAGCGTGTACAGGTTGATGATAAAGCCATGATCAACTGTCGTGCTGACCTGAACCAGCTGGTTCCATTCAAATACGAATGGGCTTGGCAAAAATATCTGGACGGTTGTGCCAACCACTGGATGCCGCAAGAAGTCAACATGAACCACGACATCGCGCTTTGGAAGTCTGAAAATGGCTTGACTGAAGATGAGCGTACCATCGTGATGCGTTCGCTTGGTTTCTTCTCGACTGCCGATTCACTGGTTGCAAACAACTTGGTACTGGCGATTTACCGTCACATTACCAACCCTGAATGCCGTCAGTACATCTTGCGTCAAGCATTTGAAGAAGCGATTCATACTCACGCTTATCAGTACTGTATCGAGTCGCTAGGTATGGATGAAGGCGAAGTCTTCAACATGTACCGCGAAGTACCGTCAGTAGCGCGTAAAGCCGCTTGGGGCCTGAAATATACCCAGTCTTTAAGTGATCCTACTTTCAAAACTGGTACTCCTGAAAACGACCAGATTTTGCTTCGCAACCTGATCGCGTTCTACTGTGTACTTGAAGGTATTTTCTTCTACTGTGGTTTCAGCCAGATTTTGTCTATGGGCCGTCGTAACAAGATGAACGGTGTTGCCGAGCAATTCCAGTACATTCTGCGTGACGAGTCTATGCACCTGAACTTCGGTATCGACATGATCAACCAGATCAAGATCGAAAACCCGAACCTTTGGACTACAGAGTTCCAGGAAGAAATCATTCAGATGATTCTTGAAGGCACCATGCTTGAAATCGAATACGCACGTGACACCATGCCACGCGGTGTACTCGGCATGAATGCTGCGATGATGGAAGAATACCTGAAGTTCATCTGTAACCGTCGTTTAGCGCAACTTGGTTTGCCTGAACAGTTCGCTGGCGTGAATAACCCATTCCAGTGGATGTCGGAAATGATGGACTTGCGTAAAGAGAAAAACTTCTTTGAAACGCGTGTAACGGATTATCAGACTGGCGGTGCTTTAAGCTGGTAAGAAATATAAAAAGCCGTAAAACGACACATAGAATGTCATTTGCGACACATTTATGTCACTCGTTAGAGTAAAAGAAAATAGAGCCACTTGGCTCTATTTTTTTATTATTCAAATTTTAACTATTTTATGATTTTCCCAAATAAAAATACTCTTATGGAGATAGTTACCATCTTTAAAGTATTGATGAATATCGTCCTTCCCTTGAGAGTAACCTTCATACTGCTGATTACGCTCCCCCCATAATATCCAAATGAAGGTTTGATTTGTATCATCCAGATAGTTTTCAAAAAGATCTTTTCTTAGATAGGATACAGAACCTTTTAGATTATTGGTTGTCGAGGAAAGCGTTCTGAATACTGAAGCTAATCCCTTATCATCATATAAATCAGGTTCACCATTTTGATACCTTAGATTCATGCTTTGACAAATTTCAGGATTTGGAAAATCTATTCCTCCTGCTTGATTCAAAGAACTGTGATAAGACTCCCGATAATGGAGTTGAGTTTAAAAATAATACCTTAAGCCATATTTGTGAAAATAGGAAAATAACTATTCTCCCATCCCCTGCCTGACCTGCTGCACCATCGGTGGTAATCACATTCACAGCGGCACCCAAATTACTCATGCCTTGTCTAAAAGTTACCTGATCAATTTCTGTATCTGCTTCATCATCAGCCATTTTAAAACTTTGGGCATGTTGTAATAAATCTTTTCCAGATGGAACGGACATCAGTTTACTGTTCATCACCTTCTCCATCACTGAAATCCGCTATTGATCATACAGTGCAAATTTCAGTGTTGCTGTTTTTAATTACCCGATCAGCTTGATGCTTGGGTAGAAAAATAAGTAATTTATACATGGGCAACCGAAGCGATTTCCACCAGCGCATCGGGTTTGACCAGTCCTGTTTGCACGCAGTAACGTGCCGGTTTATCCCCCGGAAAATATTCAGCATACACGCTATTGATTGCCGCATAATCTGCCCAGTCTTTGACGAATACATGATTAAAGGTCACGTCATCCATTGTGCCACCGGCCGTTTCAATCACTTTTTTAATGGTTTCCAGAATATGACGGGTCTGTGCTGCCGCATCGCCGACATGCACCACATTGTTATGTTCATCAAAAGCTAGTGTGCCGGAAACGTACACAATATTGTCTGCTTTGGTTGCCGGTACGTACGGTGCCAATGGTTTGCCTGTTCCTGCAGGTAAAATAATGTCTTTAGGCATGTGTTTTCCCCTATAAATCCTTAAGCCGATTTGTCCAAGATTTTTAGTTAAGATTGAAAAATTTCCACAAAATTCTGTGTAGCTGACACCCAGCCAAAAAAAGTTTTAATGTTATACAGACTGGCTGCATGTGCTTCCGCCGGACCGGCCTGATAACAGGCATCTGCCAGCACCACGCCGAAATATTCCAGAAAAAAGCCGTCTCTTAAGGTCGATTCGACACAAACATTGGTGGCAATGCCGACAAACACCAGATTACGAATCCCTTTGTTGCGCAGCATGCTGTCCAGTGCCGTATTGAAGAAACCGCTATAACGGGGCTTTTCAATCACGATGTCTTGCACCAAAGGTTGCAGCTCATCAATCAGCTCAAAATCCCAACTGCCTTTAGCCAGTAATTTTCCCTGTAATTCAGGATACTTATGCATGGTTTTTAAAGCATTGGATTTATGAAAATTGGGCGAATTGATCCCGCCCGCTTCCACATACTGATCATCCCAACCATTTTTGAAATAAATCACCTGAATGCCGGAGGCATGTGCCGCATCGACTGCTTTTTTGATGTTCTCCACCACCGGCTTGGTTTTAGACACATCAAAACCAGCCAGATCCAGATAGCCCCCTTTGGAGGTATAGGCATTCTGCATGTCAATCACAATCAGTGCGGTTTGCTCGGCTGAAAGCTGGATCGCTTCCGGTTCAGCCTTTAACACTTTTCCTGTTCCGACGGCTTGGGTAAAGCCTGTACAAACCACATGTTCTAAAAATTCATTTGGGTTCATGCTGACTTCTCCAAGGCTGTGGCTGGAGCGGTTACACCTTCGACCACAACATGTTCACGACATTTCATTAACGGTTGAATTCTTTGACCAAAATCCTCTACTCCTTGAATAAAATCATCAAAAGTTAACAGGATGCCTTCGGTGCCTTTAATTTCACCAATTTCATCCAGCATTTTCGCGACATTTTCAAAAGAACCGACAATGGTGCCCATATTGACTGGAGATATACTAGAAGCCATTTGGCGAATATTGGTATCGGCACCGGATTTGGTCTCCTGACTGCCTTGATTCATCAGCCAGTTAATGGCTTCTACATCTGCTCCCTCGTTATAGCTTTGCCATTTGGCAAAAGCTTCTGCATCGGTTTCTGCAGCAATCAGCATAAACAGCACATAAGTTTGCACATCACGCCCGGTCTTGTCGGTTTGTGCTTTTAAGCGGTCATTGATGTCTGCATAGGCAGTCGGCGTATTTAAACCTTTGCCAAAAACAAAATTGTAGTCTGCATATTTGGCCAAAAATGCCAGACCTGTATCCGACTGTCCGGCACAGATGATTTTCATATCAGCTTGCGGTCGCGGGCTGCCCCTGCAATCTTCCATTTGAAAATGCTTATCCTTAAAGTCTGATTTTCCAGTCGCCCACAGTTCACGTAAAATTTCTACATACTCAGACAGATAATCATAACGCTTGGCAAAGTATTCATCTCCGGACCACATGCCCATTTGTTGATATTCAGGGGCTTGCCATCCCGTCACCACATTTAAACCAAAACGGCCATTGGAAATGGAGTCAATGGTAGATGCCATGCGAGCCACAATAGCTGACGGCATCACCAAAGTTGCCGCTGTTGCATAAATTTTAATTTTACTGGTTACTGCCGCCAGACCGGCCATTAAGGTAAAGGTTTCGAGGTTATGATCCCAAAATTCTGTTTTCCCGCCAAAGCCACGCAACTTGATCATGGAAAGTGCAAAGTCGAATCCATAATGTTCTGCACGCTGTACAATCTGTTTGTTCATTTCAAAACTCGGTTTATATTGTGGTGCATTTTCCGAGAGCAGCCAGCCATTATTCCCGATTGGACAAAAGACGCCTATTTTCATTTTCGATACCTATTTTTTACCATTTGGTTATAAATACACTTCAGGTAATTAACCTGTTTTTTCATAAAAATTATTTAGCAAATGCTATTCCAAATAATTTTAATCATTAATTATCAAATATTTATAATTATTTTATTTTAACAAATAGTAAAATAAACAGTTAAATAAATGCACCTTTATTAGCCATCATGGCTCCAAAAAAATGCATGGTTTGAAAAAACCGTCAAATTCAATTTGCCTTATATTCAAGCTGTCTTTAATAAAATGGATAAAAAACCCGTGATTTTAAACAATCACGGTGAGCTAGGAGGATAAGAAATTATCGAGAAATCCGTTGCAAATTTTATTAACAAGCCAGTTTCATTTACTCAAGACGTTACTTGCAAAAAGTGTTTATGCAAAAATTCAAGCATGGTTTTATTCAGTAATTCAGGCTCGGTTTGCGTGGAAGCATGGGCTCCAGTTGCAAGAATACTTAAACATCCATGTCCAAGCCGCTGCTTTAAATCACTCGACTTGTGTACAGGAACCAAAAAGTCATCCTGATTGGCAATCAAATGCAACTGACTGTGTTGCAAGGCCTGTATATGCTGCTCATTAATTTTAAATTGTTGTGCTACCTGAATTCGCTTGAGTACATTTTGCGGCGGCGGAAAATCCGCGAGTTGAATATCCTCCAAAGTCTTTAAATGCTGATGATGTTTTGAAATCCAGCTCGGTGGATATAAAAACAGTCCCTGCGCCCTGACATAAGCATCAGAACCCGCTGACTTTAATAGAAGAGTCCGTGCTTCAAAGCATTTTTGCGTATGTGGGTCGAGTTCGTCCCAGCAATTGATACAGGTCAGGCTGAGCACTCTCAGCTCAGATGAATTGAGCAATAACGCTAGCTCTGCACCAATAAAACTGCCAATTGCATGTCCCACAAAATGAAAATGCCGAATTTTTTCTTGCCTGATAATTTGCAGTAACTGCTGGGCCAGATGGATAATGTTGTAATCATCAGGCAAAATTGCTGAATCCGCATGACAGCCCTCCTGATCATACGTCAAAATATGAAAATATCGCGTGAATGCATCAATTTGAGGGCGCCAGAAACTGCCATGCCCGCCCAAACCGGAAGAAAAAATTAAAAAATCGGCGGCTGAATTTTCTGTGCACAAATGAATTTTATAGTTCATTTTTTACCATTTATTCAAATAATTTAAAAAATAAACAGCAAGTTTTATGCCTGAAAAATCACATCAATTCAGCCTGTCTGATTCTTGGAAACCTTGGCTTGCAAGGCTCATAGAAAAAGTAAAATTTTATGCAAAATAAACAAAAGAATAATTTGGCTCTAAACACTGAATAACAGGATTTACTTTCATACTCAAATCTACAACAAAAATAGATAAACCCAAGAAAACTCAAACACTTAAAATAGATAAACACAAAAATAGATACCAGAAAATAACTTGCTAAAACAAGGATTAAGAATTTAAACACAACTTAATTGGAGGAAAATTTATAGCATTCATAATGCAACACCTGTTTCCCCATACAGCAGTCATTATGAAAAAAATAGCCATCATGGCCCTATCTCTACTTTGCTTGAAAGGTGATGATGAATGGACATACCTACTGAATATCCGCTATTTCAATGCCATTATCTGCCCCGTTATTTAATTGGGTTAATCTTTATTCCTGCTATATTTATTGTTTTAGCGCAGCACTCGCTCAGTAACTTCAATATGATTAAAGATTTCAGTAGCCTGATTCAATACTTATTGCATCAATCCATGCCGGGTTGGTTGATGCTGGCACTCTTCATCATGCTGACATTGATTGCAATCAATATGAAATTGGTCATCACCCGCCAAAGCATATCCATACAAAGTTTTGGCATAAAGTTAAGCAATCTGGTACAGCGCAACAGGCTTTTAAAGACCCAGCTTTATTCCTCTCACAGCTCAAGGTATCGCACATATAAGCCCTTCGCAGCAAAAGCATTCAGCCAAGAACAACAGTGGAAAGTGAGTAGTCTCGGCTTTATTTTAAAACCTGAATTTCGCAAGCAATATAAAATGACACATATTGATCTTAATATGTTCGATAAAGACAACCGAAAAAAACTGATTCAGATTTTGGCGCAACACTATGATTTAGACCCTAAATTTTTTTTAGGTAGAGCACAACTTGCCAGACAGAAATTACAGCACAAGCTTCGATAAAAAAGCGCTCTCGGCGCTCTTTTATCAGGTTCTACTTAAGTCGGGATACGCAGTACCTGCCCGGGAAAAATATCATCAGCATCTTTTAACAAGGGACGGTTAGCCTCAAATATTTTGTTGTATCGATTGGCGTCACCATAATATTCTTTTGAAATCTTGGACAAGGTATCACCCGATTTAACTGTATAGAATTTACTTTCCGGAGCAGGTGTTACCACGGTCATTTGGTCATCTACTTTAGCCACATGATCGACATTCCCTACAGCCAGGACAATTTTTTCGCGGTCGGCCTGATTTTGTACCTGCCCTTTAATGGTCGCCAGATCGCTGCTGCTGTTATAACTCACCGATAAACCGGTCACTGGCAAGCCTAAAGCTTTAATATGCCCCAGAAGCTTGTTTGCGATTTCTTGTGCAGAAGGTTCTGCTGGAGGAGTTGAAGCGACCGGAGCTGGCTGAGGTTCTGCTGGTGCCGTATTTTTTTTACCAATACCTTTTACAAAATCAAAAAGACCCATTGTATTTCTCCATCATTATTATTTATGCAATTTGAAATAGCGTCTTTTTTTATACATAAAATTAATTCAAAGAAAGGTTGTCTTTGGTCCAGCAACAGTAAAGATATGTAATTATCATTTTGATGAGTAAATAAAAAAGCCACCTAAAGGTGGCTTTTTTATATTCAGCAGAGCTGAAACAACAATTAACCTAGTTTCTTAGAAACATAGTCAATAGCTGATTGAACAGTTGTGATTTCGTTAGAATCTTCATCAGGGATAGTGATGTCAAAATCATTTTCGAAAGACATAACAAGCTCAACTAAGTCCAAAGAGTCAGCACCTAAGTCATCCATAAAAGATGCTTCGTTTTTGATTTCTTCAGCTTTAAGACCAAGTTGTTCTGCAACCGCTTGTTTGATACGTAGTTCGATATCGCTCACAGGAATTCTCCTCATTGCTTGTGGCGTTTTTAATGCCGTTAGTTTAATTGAATATCTTATTTTTGCAAAGTTTATACTTGAGCTTAGCTCATGTATAAACCGCCATTTACATGTAAAACAGTACCAGTGATATAGCTTGCTTTATCGCTTGCTAAAAAACTCACGGCATTTGCGATATCTTGTGGATCACCTAAACGGTTTAATGCCACTTGATCACTCATTTTTTTACGAATGTCTTCGCTTAATTGATCCGTCATTTCTGTTGCAATAAAGCCAGGTGCCACAGCATTCACGGTAATTTGGCGGCTGCCCATTTCTTTTGCAAGACTTCGACCAAACGCTTCGATGCCTGCTTTGGCAGCAGAATAGTTGGCCTGCCCCGGGTTTGCAAAGTGTGCTACAACAGAACTGATATTAATAATGCGGCCAAAACGTGCTTTAGTCATGCCCTTTAAGACACGCTTAGACAGACGGTATACTGCCTTCAAATGAATATTGAGAATATCGTCCCAATCATCTTCAGACATACGCAGTAACAAATTATCTTTGGTAATGCCGGCATTATTCACTAATACAAGAACTGGACCATATTTTTGTTCAATATCTGTAACTAGTGCATCAATGGCTGCCGCATCACGGACATCCAGTACTGCACCCGCACCATTTTCAGCAAAACTTGCAGATAATTTTTCTGCGCCCGCTTCTGAAGTGGCGGTTCCCACTACAAAATAACCGTCTTGAATCAATTGCTGAGCGATGGCTGCACCAATCCCTCTGCTCGCGCCTGTCACTAATGCGACTTTGCGTTCCTGTGTCATGCAATTTTTCCTTCAGCCACTAAAATGGCGTTTAGCGCATCTTCCATACGACTGTTACTGTCGAGTGGGAATGCTTTTTCGATATTTGGTAAACGCTTCGCAAGGTTAGCCAATACATTACCCGGACCACATTCAACCACATACTGCACTCCCTGATCTTGAAGGAACTGCATGGTCTTGGTCCATTGCACAGATTGATACAATTGTGCAGTCAATGCCTGACGTAATCCTGCTACATCTGTCGCGATTTCCGCGTTGACATTTTGTATTACAGGAAGGCTAGGCAGCTCAATGGCAGTATGTTCCAAAGCTTGTGCAAATTTGTCAGCCGCCGGTTTCATCAGCGAACAGTGCGATGGAACAGAAACAGGTAAGGCAATGGCTTTACCGCCATTTTCTTTTGCCAGCTCCATGACCGCTTCGACCAGGGTCTTATCACCTGCAATCACCACTTGGCCCTGAGCATTATAGTTGGCAGCTTCTACTGAACCACGCCCCTGAATATTGACCTGTTCGCATAATTCAATCACTTTGGCATCATCCAGACCCAGAATAGCCGCCATTGCACCTTGACCCTGCGGTACTGCATCTTGCATTAATTTGCCACGCAAATTCACCAGCTTAACGGCATCACCCAGTGACATCGCTCCGGCAGCGACCAATGCGCTGTATTCACCCAGTGAGTGTCCTGCAAGATATTTTGGCGCCACTCCACCCAACTCTAGCCACACACGCCAAAGTGCAATACTTGCGGTGAGCAGTACAGGCTGGGTAAATTCAGTCTGATTTAAACCTTCGCCGCTTTGTGCAATGTGCCAGAGGTCAAAACCCACGGCTGCCGATGCTTCTGCAAAAGTTTCTGTCACGCTACTAAACTGTTCAGCCAATTCTGCGAGCATACCGACTTTTTGTGAGCCTTGACCCGGAAATACAAATGCTGTTTTCGTTGCTTGAGCAACTTGCTCGAGTTGTTTAGCAGACATAAAAAAATCCTGTAATGAAGTGATATTGTTATTCAACAATCGGTTAAATAACCAACATACACTTATGTAAGCTTATTTACGGAACGGAATTTAACACTTAATTTTTGTTTTGGTAATTGCCAAATACAACAAAAAGACGCCATAAAAAAAGGGAGCTTAACGCTCCCATTTTTTCTACTAAGCTTGACGCTTAATACATCATCAATTATTCAGCAGATGCTTTAGCGAATAATTGGCGACCACGGTAGATACCATCTTTAGATACGTGGTGACGACGGTGAGTCTCGCCAGTAGCTTGGTCTACAGTTAATGCATTCTCGGTTAAAGCGTCATGTGAACGGCGCATGTCACGGCGAGAGCGACTTTTACGGTTTTGCTGAACGGCCATGATGGCTCCTTACAAAGATCGAAAAAATGGATCAGAACAAATTCAGTTGTCTTATACTTAACAGTATAACACAAAAATTAGTTAAGTTTACCCTTCAAACTTGCCAAAACACCAAACGGGTTATCCCGTTTTTCTTCGACAATGTCATCAATGGCAGGTTGATGCTTATGCTCACAAACGTCATGCTTAGGAGACAAAGGCAACAACAATAACAATTCATCTTCTATCAGAGAAAGTAAATCAGCCGTCGCAGGCGCATCATAGCTGCCTTTTGTCGTTGCTTCACTCTCACCTAAGACGATGAAATCAGCATCCTCATCCAAGCGCTCTATCAGTGATTCATCATCCACAAGCGCTAAATGAAAGTCTGAAACGAGAGAAATTTCAACAGGATTCAGACAACGCTGACATTCCATTGGTACTTTCGTTTCAACATGACCATCTAACCATACGATACGATGATACGCATCCATTGATAGCTTACAGTCTATGTTAATCAATTGATCATCAATTGATCCAACAGCTTCACGGGAAATACGAACAAAGCGAGACAATGGCAGTGTACCTGACCATGTAAAGCCCTGTTCAGCCCATTTAAACGGCTCAATCTGTGCCGGAAAGGTATTTGCTGACATAATTAAGGCGGCAATTCTACAAATTCATCGGTACTCTGTCAAAGATTAAGATACAATTTTGTACTTATTTAGACAGATCAATTGGGTAATACAAGTCATGCATCAGTTGCAGCCGCAACCTGAAGTCACCACTTCATTACAGTTAACCACTTATTCAACCTCAAGTTCTGCTGTTTCTATCGACCCTGTGCAACGCTCACCCTGGGCCAGTTTGCAAACCAAAGTTCAACAAGTTGATTGGCTTATACTACACTTTAATCACTGGTTTTCCCACTTAAATGTGTGTTTGGTCAAAGGCGATTTTGAACCTGAATATTTTCCGGCAACCGAAGATGCGCCTGCCCGCATTCAATTTGCCCATGGTTTCTTTAATAGTGCCTTGCATGAAATCAGTCACTGGACCATTGCGGGTGAGCAAAGACGCTTGCTCCCCGACCTGGGTTACTGGTATGCCCCAGATGGCCGCACGGCAGAACAGCAGGCTTTATTTGAGCAGGTCGAAATCAAGCCTCAAGCGATTGAATGGATGTTTGCACAAGCTTTTGGTCGTAAATTCCGTGTATCTCTGGATAACCTGACCGGTGACGGCGGTGACGGCAGCACCTTTAAAGATAATGTCTTTGCTCAAGTACAACGTTATTTTTCCGGTGAAGCCAAGTTGCCGCATGATGCTGCACATTTTATTGCCTGTATCTGTGCCTGTACCCGGGGTGGCAAAACATTACAAAGTGACGAGTTTCAACGTGACATGCTGGATTAATTTACACAAAATCATCAAAGCCTGATTGCAAGACTTTGTAAATTCAACAGATAATGACTAATAGTAAGTCAGGGGAGAATAAATATGCTGCATTTAAGAATACATCCTGATAATCCTCAACCACGTTTGATTAGCCAGGCGGTAGAACGTATTCGTGCCGGTGATGTGGTGGTTTACCCGACCGATGCTGCCTATGCCATTGGCTGCCAGATCGGAAATAAAAATGCCATGGAACGCATTGCCCAGATTCGCGGTCTCGGTCCGAAGCATCAATATGCCATTATTTGTTGTGACCTGTCCGATATTGCGACCTATGCCAAGGTCGACAATGCCATGTATCGTCTGCTAAAAAACAATACCCCGGCAATCACCACTTTTATTCTGCCGGCGACCAGCGAAGTTCCTAAACGACTGATGCATCCAAAAAAGAAAACCATTGGTTTGCGCGTACCAAGCAACCGTGTGTGCCAAATGTTGCTTAAGGAATTGGGTGAGCCGCTGTTAACCAGCACCCTGATTCTTCCCGGTCAGGATGAACCTTTAGATGACCCTTATGACATTGAACAACAGCTGGAAAAGCGTATTGATGTATTTATTGATAGCGGATTCGGCACCTTAAGCACCACCAGTGTTGTGGATTTATCCGGTGACAATCCTGAAGTGATCCGTCGCGGTATGGGTGATGTCAGCGCGTTTGAATAAGCACGGTTAAGATTAAAGGGAATGTTCAGAATCAAGGAGTAGTGCAAGAATGGATCTGTTTTATGTGCTGCTCAACTATCATGATTTTGAGGTAAATAGCCGCATTTATGCGGAAATGCCCTGGACACTTGAGTCTAAAGTCAAAATTATGAAGGCAGATGCTGAACAACCCCCTTCTGCGATGATCGACAACACCTATGCATTTTTCCTGGAAGTTGCCATTATTCACAAATTCTCCAGCCTCGATCAAACTCAAAATTTATGCATCCGAGACAGTGCGCAACGAATCATCGAATTCGCGCTCAAGTTATCAACATCCACCGCAACAGATCATTAAGCACAGTAAAGTTAAAGAACATCACGCAAGCGCATTTTTTGTTGCCCATTCTGATCAAAATTATCTGCCCTTAACCAGGCGAGATAAGCTTTTTCCAGTTCAGGCCACTCTTGATCCAGAATTGAAAACCAGGCGGTATTACGGTTACGACCTTTGGTAATACGGTCTTGGCGAAAAGTGCCTTCATAATGAAAGCCAAAGCGCAAGGCTGCGCGTTTAGAGGGCAGATTCAAATCATCGCATTTCCATTCCACACGGCGAAAACCCTGCTCAAAACACGCCTTTAATAATAAATAGATGACTTCTGTCGATGCTGTAGACTGTTTCATTTGATGTGAAAAATAAACATTGCCGATTTCAATAACATGATCGGCAGAACGCTGGTTCAGCAAGCCTACCCATCCTACAATTGCATGATTGGCTTCAACCACATAATGGATTGAATTTTTGAAATTAAAGTTATTTTCAAGAGCAGTTTGCAATTCCACTGCATTTTCAAAACCCGAATAAGGTAAATAAGTCCAGCAGCTGCGATCTATTTCACCATTTACACATTGCCAAACTTGCTTCAGCTGATCTTCACTCATGGTTGCTGAAGATAAGACATGCAGGGTGGCATATTTACCATAAAGGGTATCGGCTAAAAAATGGGTCGGCAAAGGATGAGATACGGGAACTCCAATAAACTGCCCATATTCATTTTCTTGTACTTTTTCATGATCTTTCATGACATCGGGGATCTCTTTTTTATTGGCATTCATATTGCCGAAAAATTTTGCTTTATTCTATATTCAGAATCTTCTTTTATTCTATTCACAATATGAGGCCTAATGCTATGCCCCATTTTTTCATACAAATCCAAAATCCAATCGGTTCGGTCAAAAAAATTAAAACCATACTCCCCTATGCATTTCACCTCATCAAGCCAGTTAAAAACCTTACTGAATTTCAGGTTTTTTTGTATTTGTTGACTTAACTAATTTATTTGAAGTCAAATTTCCATTACACTAGCACTTACTAATTTACGTGCTTTTTCTTTCGATGCGAGATCGAGGCAAAAGCATCATCCTGCATGCCTTTGAAAATTCGCGTGGCCTAAAACTGCAATGAATCAACCTATCCATAATCCTATGGAGCCAAGCTCACATATCCGTGTTATGGATGAGTGGCAAGATACGATTCCAGAGGATTTATATATTCCTCCTGCTGCATTTGAAATTCTGCTAGAGCATTTCGAAGGTCCACTCGACTTCCTGATTTACCTGATTCAAAAAAACGGTTTTGACTTATTACAACTGGATATCGCTCCCATTGCCGCGCAGTATCTATCTTATATGGATGCCATGAAGTCGCTGAATATTGAGCTGACGGCAGATTATATGGTGATGGCTGCCTTATTGGCCGATCTTAAATCACGACTGCTGTTGCCAAAACCGAGCACAAGTGTTGTCGTTGAAAAAGATCCCAAACAGCAACTGATTGACCGGCTGGAAACCTATTTACGGGTCAAACAGGCGGCGGAACGTTTAGGACACATGTCTGTTCTGGAACGCGATACCTTCCCGGCCAATATTAGTCTGGGTCAGGTGGTGCAAATCAATGAAGGTTATGATGTCAGCCAGTTACGTGATGCGCTGTTTTGCGTATTCAATCGCCCAGAACCGGTTACCCATCAAATTCAGCAAGAACCGGTGTTGCTTGAAGAACGCATCGCCTTTATTGAAAGCCGTTTACAGTCCGGTGAAGTGCTGCATTTTGAAGCCCTGCTTAAACCCAGCCAGGGGCGCATGGGCATGGTGGTTACATTTATGGCCATTTTAGAACTCACACGGCAACAAAAAGTAGCTATTATTGCCAGCGGTATTGAAGCACCACTTGCAATTCAAGGAGTAGCTGCATAATGGATCATCAAGCAACATCTCTATCTGTTGCCGAGAATCAACATGAAGTGCTGATGCAACTGGAAGCCATTATTTTTGCCAGTGAAACAGCTGTTTCGCTTGCACGTTTGAAAGAAGCATTCCAAAATCAATATAATAAACAGGAATTGCGTCAGTTGTTACAACAGCTTGCCATGCTACAACATGGTAGATCGATTGAACTGGTAGAAACCGCACAAGGGTTCCGTTTCCAGGTTCGGGCTAAATATCGCAATATCATTACCCAGGTGTGGCCGGAACGACCAACTCGTTTATCACCCACCCTGCTCGAAACCCTTGCTGTGATTGCTTATCACCAACCAGTAACCCGGGCAGATATTGAACAGATTCGTGGAGTTTCAAACAATAGTCAGATCTTAAGATCATTGTTTGACTGGAACTGGATTAAAGAATCCGGCTTCAGAGAACTACCGGGAAGACCCGCGTTGTTAGTTACAACGCCACAATTTTTAAATGCTTTTGGTCTGACATCTTTAGGCCAATTGCCTCCCCTGCAGGATGCCAAGGAAGCTTTTATGACGCTCGATGCTCACGCAGCGAAGTCATAGATAGGTGAACTGTTGATGATAATTTCTAAGGTTATGCTGTCATGAGTGAAAAATTACAAAAGGTGCTTGCACGCGTAGGTTTGGGTTCTCGCCGTTATATGGAAGAAGTCATTGCCGCTGGTCGTGTCAGTATCAATGGACGTGTTGCCCAAGTGGGTGAACGCATTGAACCAGGTGATGAGCTTCGCATCGATGGTCGTAAAGTCCAATTCCAGATTGAAGACGAAATCCGTCGTCGCGTTCTGATTTACTACAAACCCGAAGGTGAAATTTGCTCACGCAATGATCCTGAACAACGTCCTACCGTTTTTGAACAACTGCCTGCAATTGCCAATGATCGCTGGGTGATGGTCGGCCGTCTGGATATTAACTCAACCGGTCTTTTACTGTTCACGAATGATGGTGAATTGGCTAACCGCCTCATGCATCCATCAAATGAAATTGAACGTGAATATGCAGTTCGTGTGATGGGTGAAGTGACACCACAAATCAAAAACAACATGCTTCAGGGCGTGGTTTTAGATGATGGTCCGGCGAAATTCGAATCCTTCTCTGAAATTGGTGGTGACGGCATCAACCGCTGGTATCAGGTGGTGGTTAAAGAAGGTCGTAACCGCGAAGTGCGCCGTATTTTTGAATCACAAGGTTTAAAAGTCAGCCGCCTGCTGCGTACCCGTTATGGTACTGTGATTTTACCGCGTGAACTTCGTACCGGCCGCTGGATGGAGCTGGATAAAGCCGATATCGACAACCTGACCAAATCTGTAGAGTTGAAGCCACGTCAAGGTACAGGCCTGTTTGGTATGGCAAAACGTCGTACTGAACGTATGCAAGAAAAACCAATGGCAGCACGTCGTGGCGGTTATTTGCGTCAGCAACGCCGTGATAGCGAAGAAGGTGAAAACCAAAGCCCAATGACCTATGCACAGCGTGATCGTCGTGAAAACCAGAATGGTCATGCACAACGTCGTGACAATACTGGCAATCTTTATGCACGTCGTGACGGCAATAATGGCAATGGTTTTGCCCAACGTGGTGAACGTCGTCAGGATGGCAATCCAAACACTTACGCTCAACGTGAACCACGTCAAGGCAACAGCTATGCACAGCGTGAAAACCGCCCTGAAAACTTTGGCAATCAAGCGACATATGGCCAGCGTGAACGTCGTGATGAAAATGCACCACGTAAACCATTTGGCAACAAAAACTTTAAGAAGTTTTAATTTTTAATAGCTTTTATTGTCAATCAAAAGCCACTTCGGTTTGATCTGACCCCAGAAAGTTAGACGGTTTGATTAAGCAGCTTTTAAGGACTGACTCCTGTACTCTACAGGACTCAGTCCTTTTAATTTAACCTTGATTCGTTCATGGTTATAATAGTGAATATATTCTTTCACGGTTTGCTCTAAATCATCAATTGTTTTAAATTTTTTACCATAGAAACATTCAGATTTGAGTATTCCAAAGAAACTCTCCATAGATGCATTATCTAGGCAGTTCCCTTTACGTGACATACTTTGAATTAAGCCTTTCTCCGATAATTGTCTTTGGTAATGCGCCATCTGGTACTGCCATCCCTGATCTGAGTGGACAATAGGTTTTTCGCTTGGTTTTAGCTTGTTTACAGCTTCTTTCAGCATATCTTTAACCAATCCAAACAGCGGTCTGCGCTGTGTTTGAAAGGCAATAATTTCACCATTAAACAAATCCATAATAGGTGATAGATAGAGCTTTTCACTACCCACCTTAAATTCAGTCACATCTGTAACCCATTTTTGATTAGGTTTATCTGCTTCAAATTGGCGTTGCAATATATTGTCTGCAATTTTACCCACCTGTCCCTTATATGAACGATATTTCACAACCCTGATACGTGATTTAAGCTGCATGGACTGCATAAGCCTTTGGACGCACTTGTGATTTATAGTTAAACCTAAGTTCCTGAGTGCAAGGGTAATCCTGCGATACCCATATCGTCCTTTATGCTGATGATATATCACCTTTATTTGATGCTTAAGGCTACTGTATTTATCGTCAAGCCTGGATTGCTTTTCATGATAAAAATATGTGCTTCGAGCTATTTTAGAGGCACGTATCAAGTATCTTAGCGGATAGATTTGCCTTAATTCAGACACGAATCTTGCAATCGTTGCAGTTCGACTTTTTCCTGTTCTCTCTGCTTCTGAATCAAGGCTCTCCGCTTTTTTAAATAGGCATTCTCCGCACGTAGATATGCCAGCTCCTCAAGCAACTGTTCCTGTGTTTTATCACGATCTTCTTGAGCGTATTTACTCTTAATTAACTTGGGTGTTGACATACCTTTGAGTGGTCCTTTGGGCTTGGGTTTCAGGCCATCTATACCATCTTTCTGATAAAGGAATAACCACCTACGAACTGTTTCTTTCTCTTTAATATTAAACCGCTGAGCTGTTTCTCTAATAGATAAACCTTCATCTAAGGCTATTTTTACTACTTTATATTTGAACTCGATCGAAAAAACTGGTTTCGTTCTCAAAATATCCAGTCCTGACTCACCATGTTGATTATAGGATTTCACCCATTCCTCAACACTACTAGGATTTATATTAAATTTATGACCTGTTGTTTTTGATCCAAAACCTGATAAGTAATATTAAACAACTTTAAGTTTGAATTCTTGCGAATATTTAGCCATAGAAAAGCACCCTCCAAATTAGACGAAGTATCCAACTTTCGGGGTGCAGATCAGTTGAGTGGCTTTTTTATATCCTTCTCTTTTAAACAACAGTTAGGATAAAACAGGAATATCAATCCACTGTGCATTTGGGAAATGTATCGCCAGATAGCTTTTCAGATAATCCGAAGTATCTCTGGAAATCAGCTGGTCCTGTGATTCATCATTCAGGTTATAAGCCAAAGCATAAAGTTCCAGACCACGACTTTTCAAGGCTTCCAGACTGAGCAAGGTATGATTGATACTACCCAAACGACCAGAACTAACCAGAATGACAGGGAATTTCTGTTCAGCAATATAATCAATCGTTAACAGTTCTGTGGTTAAGGGCACCATTAAACCACCCGCACCTTCCAGTAACACTACTTCATATTTTTCAGTTAATTGCCGGGTCGCATCGGCAATTTTCTGGAAGTCGATTTCACGGCCATCAATTTTAGTCGCCAAATGCGGTGAAGCCGGATAAGTAAAAATTTCCGGCATGGTGAGTTTGCTTTCATCTTCCGGAAACCAACCCATCTGCATCATTTTACGGTGCTGTTCAATATCTTCAGAAACATCGGTATTGCCAGTTTGCACCAGTTTCTGGGTGATGGTTTTCTTGCCCTGTTCATTCCATAACTTCGCCAGATAGCCTGTGGTATAGGTCTTGCCAATACCGGTATCGATGCCACTGATAAAATAAACGGGGGATGTCATGGCTTACTCCGTGCAATGCAATAAATAGGATGATAGCTCAGCTGATAATGGTGCTGACCAGATTGATCCAGCTCTGAAAATTGCTGATAGTCCTGATAAAACTGCTGTAAAGACTGTTTGGTCCAACGATGCTGTGCGGCGGTTGCAGTGACCCCGGTGGCCTTTAAATGCTGCAGCACAGCTTTAGGATGGGAAAAATTCAGTATTTCCAGACTCTCGGAAAGATGTAGAATTTCAAAACCCTGTTTAAGCAGCTTGTGCTGAATCTCATCAAGAGTCAGATAATTCAGCCCTTGCCCAGTCAGAGCCTTAATTTCTTGCAAATTCTGCTGACCAAAAGTGGAAAAACACAAATAGCCATTTTCGATAAGCGCCGCTGCACTTTTTTTAAAGACCGAATCAATATCGCCCACCCATTGCAAAGCCGAACTGGAAGCGATCAGGTCAAGGGATTGCGGAAAATCCAGTTGTTCCACATCGCCAATCAGCCACTCCAAATTTTCTTTAGCCTGAAAATGTTGCTGAACTTCGGGATACAGGTCATTTAAAAACACATGCTTTATTTCAAAGTTTTGCATCAGCAAATGGCTTAAATTGCCTGAGCCACAGCCGATTTCAAAAACACAGTTCAAGCTGGTACTGGGCAAATATTGCTGTATCAATTGCAGTAACTGTTGGCAAATCTGTTTTTGTACGATGGCATGTTCAGCATAGCTTTGTCCTGCCTTGGCAAAACGCTGTGCTACTTGAGACTTATTAATATTCACGGCTACAACTCACAGCAACGCCACCAGCTGTTCAAGATCAGCCTGATTGACTTGAGAAGTCAGTGAAATACGTAATCTTGAACTGTGTTTCGGTACTGTAGGTGGACGCACCGGCATGATATAAAATCCGGCCTGTTGTAGCTGCACGGCCTTTTCCACCGTCTTTTGCGACTCGCCAACAATCACCGGCACAATATGTGAAGTCGAAGGACAATCAAAACCTTTGGCACGTACCGACTGTTGCAGATTTTGACTGATCTGTTGCAGATGCTGACGTTGCTGTTGCAAGCCTAAAACTTTCTGGAAAATAAAATCAGTCCACGCCATACACATGGGTGGCTGCGCGGTACTGAAAATCAGCGGACGCATGGAATTAATCAGATATTCACGGATGATGGGATGGCAAATCAGATAACCACCGACCGATGCCAGTGCTTTCCCGAAAGTCCCAACCAGCAGGTCAATCTCATCAATCACCGCATATTGTTCTGCACAGCCCAAGCCTTGCTCGCCACGCACACCAATGGCATGTGCTTCATCAACATACAGCATCACTTTAGAAAATTGCTGTTTGATCCGAACCAGCTCAGCCAGATCGGTTTCATCGCCATCCATACTAAAAATGGATTCCGTGACCACAATAATGTGATCAAAAGCCTCATCGGCATGGTATTGCTGTAAAAGCTGTTGCAGATGATTCAGGTCATTGTGCCGATAGCGTACATATTTTGCAGAGGATAAACGGATACCGTCAATCATGCTGGCATGCACCAGTTTGTCGGCCAGAATCAGGGTCTTACTGTCGCTTAAAGCTGGCAGAATCCCGATATTCATGTGATAGCCACTGTTAAATAACAGCGCAGCTCGTCCATGAAAAGCCTGACTCAAACTGGCTTCTAGTTGTTCATATTCAGGAAAGTTTCCGGTTAACAGTCGTGAAGAAGATGAACTCATGACACGAAGTTCATTCGGTGTTTCATCAAAAAACTGTTCACGCAAAGTTAAGTCTGCTGCCAATCCCAAATAATCATTGGAAGACAGGTTAAGCATCGAATGACCCTGGATTTCAATCATTCGGCCTTGCTGGACATTAGAGGTAAATTGCCGCAAATTGCCCTGCTGTTTGAGTTCGTCCAGCTTGCTTGCATAATCATTTAACAAAGGGGCATTTAACAGCTGGTTATTTAACAATTTCATGCGGATACCTCTTGCATCTGCTCCACCACATTCACTAATTGTTCCAGCAATATATTCAATTGTTGTTCAGTAATCACATACGGCGGCATCACATAGACCAGTTTACCAAATGGACGTATCCAGATCCCGCGCTTAACAAACTGTTGTTGCAGGCTTTTCATATCCACATTAAATGTCAGCTCCACCACACCAATCGCGCCCAGCACCCGCACATCCTGCACATAATCCAGTGCTGATAGGGGTTGCAGATGGTGTTGCAACTGTTGCTCGATGCGCTGAATATTGGCTTGCCAATCCTGAGCCAATAAAACCTCGGTACTTTTCACAGCCACTGCACAGGCCAGTGGATTGGCCATAAAGGTGGGACCATGCATGAATACGCCTGCCTCGCCACGGCTAATGGTTTCCGCCACATGCTTGCTGGTTAATGTGGCCGAAAGCGTCATATAGCCGCCAGTCAAGCCCTTGCCGATGCACATGATATCCGGCTCAACGCCGGCATGTTCCCAGGCAAACAATTTGCCAGTACGACCAAAACCGGTGGCAATTTCATCAAAAATCAGCAGCACTTTATATTGTTCACACAGCAATTTGGCCTGACGCAAATATTCAGGATGATAAAAACGCATTCCACCCGCACCCTGCACAATCGGTTCCAGAATTAAAGCAGCAATGCTGGCATGGTGCTGTTTTAACACCTGTTCCAGTTCTGCAATATCGGCTTGATTCCATTCATCATCAAAGCCAACCTGTGGGGCTGCAACAAAGAAACGATTCGGCAGACTGGAACCAAAAATCTGATGCATGCCTGTGACCGGATCACAAACTGACATGGCATTCCAGGTATCGCCATGATAGCCAGAACGCGGCGTAATAAAATTGGTTTTCTGACTTTCACCTTGTGCAGTCCAAAACTGCACTGCCATTTTTAATGCCACTTCTACGGCAACAGATCCAGAGTCCGCATAGAAAATTTTATCCAGACTGGGTGGGGTAATTTTTAATAACAGTCTGCCAAGTTCAATCGCAGGATCATGAGTCAAACCACCAAACATGATATGCGACATCTTGTGTAATTGATCTGTCACGGCCTGATTCAGTTCAGGATGGTTATAGCCATGGATGGCACACCACCAAGAAGACATGCCATCAATCAGTTGCCGTCCATCTTCCAGCTCGATAATGGCACCATGCGCCTGTTTTACCTTAAAGGTCGGCAATGGATCGGTCATGGAGGTATAAGGATGCCAGATATGCGCAAGATCAAAGTCTTGGTCGTTTAATTCGGTCATCCCTTACTCCTGCAGACGCTTGAAAATCAATTTTTCATGATCTTAAACCTGCATGAACTAAAAATAAATTGCGAGATAAACCAGTTATCCGCTTGTTTGTTCTATTTTCTTTAAAAATTGGCAGATTTTGCCAGTTATCAGTTCAGCTTCAAATAAGGGAAAGCCATGTGACCCGCTGATCAGCTCTGTTTCCAGAAACTTTGCATTGAATTTATGAAAATTTCTTTGAACTTTGTAACTAACTAAAAAATCCTGTTTTGCAAACATATGATATTGATGACCTGGGTAATTCCTCAAGATATCGACATTATTTAAATACTCAAGGCATAATAGTCCTTGTCTTAAAGTTTCAATCGATTGTGCCTGAATCAAACTTTGTAAAGTGATGAAGTCAGCTTTTGTGGTTACTGTGCCTTGACACACCATATAGCCAAACTTTTTTAAAGTGGAAATTGCATCTTGCTCAAATGACTGTTTGAACTGCTGAAAGGTCGGCTGATCCATTGCCATTGGCCATGTATCGTTTGCTACGAAACAGGGGTTGGAACCCAAAGTAATCAATACTTTTTCCTGTCCATGCTGCTTTTGAACCTGATCGGCCAACACTGTAGCCAACTGGCCACCCAAAGACCAGCCGGCAATCACATCAAACTGATGCGCCAGTTCCACTTTCTGCTGTAGAACCTGTTCATCTAAAGCATTAAAAATGTTGCAAAGTTCAACCTCATGTCCTTGTGCCGCCAAAGCCTGTTTTAATGGATCAAGCAGTTGGGTTCCACCGCCCCAGCCCGTGATGAGTAAAATACGTTGATTCAAGGTAAGCTCTAAAAAAACTAAATCATTTGAACAGTATAAAACCTCTGTCTCAATTCTCGCAGCAGCATTTCAAAATTCATTCATAATCCACTATCGTGAATGGCGACAAGGGAGTCGTTGTTGCTGAAGGATGATATGAATATCCCTTTTTGACCAACAGCGGGGTTTTGTTATTTTTGATCCATCAAAGGTAAATATGCAATCACAGGTAATTTTTAAAGAATTTCGTTCATAAGAAAATTTTGAAATCATTGCAAACCTACACTGCACCGTCTCATCAGCAAATCTGCTAAGATTAATGCAAACATTAATTATAAAAGTATACGTCATGAAAACTTCAAAACTGCTGCAAATCAGCTTGATATCCATATCAGCATTCAACGCTTTCACGGTTCCTGCCTATGCCGAAAATTCGATCTTCGCTTCTCAGAAAAACACTGAAAAACAATGGCTCGGAAAAGCGGCACCTGCATTTAAATTGCAGGATCAAAATGGTCAATGGCATTCCTTGAGCCAGTACAAAGGCAAATGGGTGGTGTTATATTTCTATCCTAAAGACAACTCTCCCGGCTGTACCCAGGAAGCCAATCAATTTAAAGCGCTCTATCCACAATTTTTAAAAAACAATGCCGTGGTTTTGGGGGTGAGTCTGGATGATGTCAAATCCCATCAAAAATTTTCAGAAAAATTAGGTTTAACTTTTCCTCTTTTAGCAGATTACACACACCAATTATCGAATCAATTGGGTATTGTGCGTAATCTGGGCATTATCCAAATTGCCAAACGGGAAAGCTTTCTGATTGATCCTCAAGGCACCATTGTTTACCACTATAGCAGTGTGAATACACAAACTCATGCGGCTCAGGTCCTGGCGGATATCCGGAAATTTTCTCAATAACACGTCATTGCCCATCTCAATCATAAATTTAAACAAATATAAAGCCCGACTCAGGTCAGGCTTTATATTTCAACATTTAAACTTACATTTGCGATTGAATATAGTTTTGCAAACCAATCAATTCAATCAAACGAATCTGTTTTTCTAACCAGTAAGTATGATCTTCTTCCGTATCCGACATTTGCTGACGAAGCATATCACGGCTCACATAATCACCTTTCTCTTCGCACAATTTCACACCTTGTGCCAATTTTTCACGTACATGATATTCGAGCTTTAAATCAGCTTTTAAACAGGTCACCACATCTTCACCGGTTTCGATGTCATCACGGTTCATATTCGGTGTACCTTCCAAAAACAATACACGGCGAATAATGGCATCCGCATGCTGTGCTTCTTCCTGCATTTCATGATCAATACGTTCAAAGATTTTGGTCAGCCCCCAATCTTCATACATACGAGAGTGGATCAGGTATTGGTCGCGAGCAGCCAGTTCGCCACCGATCAACATATTTAAATAATCTACGACTTCTGGATTACCACGCATTTTTATAACTCCCTACCTTTATGGGCTTATTATGGAGAAAATCATCTGTATTTGCAAAATAAAATTTCCATAAATATATGATTTTTAAACAATTAAAATGAGAAGTACTTACATTTACAGTTTTAGTTGAATAAATTCCCATTTATAAAACAATGTCTTGCACTCAGTACTCAGCTTAGATGAACAAGATCAAAGTACTTTTATAATGTATTGGTTTTTTGTAACTAGATTCAAAATCATTGTGGCATATATTCATTGAACTATATGCGTATCAAATCAGAAACGCTGAGTGCATCGGCATCAGGTTATTATATAAGCAAAATTGAGCTTGTTCATTGGTATAAGCAGGCCAAATCTTAGTCATGCACCGACAAGCTCACTCATCCTCAGCGAAAATAGGCTTAAGCTGAAGTCCAACGTGCATTTCTCCATGCTTGTTGTTGCTTTAAATCTAAAAAAGTCCAAGCGACAAAACGACTTTCTTTTTGCCCCTGCGTCATTTTAATGGTTTTCACATCCACTGCTCCGCTCTTACGCAACGCATTTAAAAGCACAGGCAATGTTGTTTTCTTGGAAACCAGTGTGCTAAACCAAAGACATTGCTCAGCAAACTGTATGCTCTCTTGTACCATTTGGCAGACAAAGCGTTCTTCACCACCGTCACACCAGAGTTCATTTTTTTGACCACCAAAGTTTAACACCACCTTCGTCCGATCAACCGGCTTGCCAAGTTTTCTTAATTTTTGAGTTGCTGTGGCATTTGCTTCATCTTGCGAGGCATGAAATGGCGGGTTACACATCGTCAAATCAAAATGATCTGTGGGTTTAATCACACCTTTGAAAATATTGCTTGAGTTCTTCTGCAATCGAATCTGAATCCCTTTACGCAAATTTGGATTCGCCTCCACAATGAATTGAGCACTTTTAAAGGATGTAGAATGAATGTCTGAGCCGACAAATTTCCAACCATAGCTACGATGACCAATGATCGGGTAAATACAGTTTGCTCCCACCCCAATATCCAACACTTGAACGGCATGCCCTGTTGGAATCTGACCTTTATTATTGGCACTCAACAAGTCAGCCAAATAGTGGATATAGTCAGCTCTACCCGGAATAGGCGGACAAAGAAAATCTTGAGGAATATCCCAATATTGAATGCCATAAAAATGTTTCAGCAATGCTTTATTGAGCATTTTCACAGCCTGTGGATCAGAAAAATCGACTGAAAGATCGTTATATTTATTTGGGCTAACAAAAGGTGCAAGTTCCGGACAAGTCTGCATTAACTGAGGAAAATCGTAACGACTGCGATGCAGATTTCGTGCATGTAATTGCGATTTTTGTTGCGGAAAAGTTTTCTTTGCTTGCGCCATGTGTATGCCAATAATCAACGGGAGAACAGAATCATCTGATAAGACAGGCTCAATACCTGTCAATAGATCGATATTGTACGTGAATTCAGCTCATCATGACGATCCCAACCCAATCAAGCCATAAAAAAGACATCCGAGGATGTCTTTTTTAATTCATGCTTAAGATCGATTAAGCAGGAAGTTGACCATGCTCTTTCATCAAAGCAATAAACTGCTCTTCGTTGATCACAGCGACACCGAGTTTTTCTGCCTTATCCAGCTTGGAACCGGCTTTCTCACCAGCAACGACACATTTGGTTTTACTGGATACACTGCCGCTGACGCGTGCGCCTAAGGCTTGGAGTAACTGTGTTGCCTCATCCCGTCCCATACTACTGAGCGTACCCGTCACCACCCAGCTTTCGCCATTTAGTGGCTGACGTGTCGGGGCGACTGGAGCATCCCAGTGAATTCCCGCTTCGAGCAAACGCTTGACCACTTCCAGATTATGCGGCGCCTGAAAGAAATCGACAATCCATTCAGCAGTAATATCCCCAACATCCGGGGTTTTCTTCAAGGCTTCAATATCGGCATTTTGCAGTGCTTCAAAAGTCTGGAAAGTATTGGCTAGCATACGTGCAGTGGTTTCTCCCACGCCGCGGATTCCCAAAGCATAAATGAAGGAAGCCAGTGTGGTTTTCTTGCTGTTTTCAATTGCATCAAACAGGTTTTGTACCGATTTTTCACCCATTTTATCAATGTTTAAGAGCTGCTCACGATGTTCGTGCAAGCAGTAAATATCCGCCACATTTTTGAGCAGGTCGAGATGGAGTAAACATTCCACCCAGCGATCGCCTAGACCTTCAATATCCATGGCCTTACGCGAAACAAAGTGGCGAATGGCTTCAATTCGCTGGGCTGCGCAGTACAAACCGCCAGAACAGCGTGCCAATGCCTCGCCTTCAGGCATCACCACCGGCGAATCACAAACAGGACAATTTTCCGGTAAATGAACCTCTACTGCCTCATCCGGGCGGAATTCCGGCCAGACTTTTTCCACTTTCGGAATCACGTCACCGCTACGGTATACGCTGACGGTATCGCCAATTCGGACATCCAAACGGTGGATTTCGCCAATATTATGCAGGGTGACATTGGACACTGTGACCCCACCGACAGCGACAGGGTTTAAACGTGCAACCGGGGTTAAAGTTCCGGTACGCCCCACTTGCCAGTCAATATTTTCTACCGTGGTTAAAGCCGCTACCGCCGGGAACTTATAGGCGGTTGCCCAACGGGGTTCCCGGCTTAAAAATCCGAGCTGTCTTTGCTGTTTTAAATCATCGACCTTGATGACCAGACCATCAATTTCAACACTTAAATCGGCACGTTCTGCATTGATTTTTTCATAGGCTTTTTGTACATCCTGAATCGTGTCACAAATAAAATGACTTTCCCCGATGGTAAAACCAAACTGGGTGAGCCACTCCAGACTGGCATACATGGTGGTCTGGCCATGATGAGGTTCGCACTGTGCTATACCATAAGCATAAAAGGCCAGTGGACGTGAGGCTGCAACATTTGGATCGAGCTGGCGCAGACTGCCTGCCGCTGCATTACGCGGGTTGGCAAAGGTCTTTTCACCTTTGGCTTCATTTTCGGCATTCAGCTTTTCAAAACCTGCTTTAGGAATCAGCACTTCACCACGCACTTCAAGCAGTGTCGGTACCTGAGCCTGTGCAGAGCTTAGCACTTTCGGCAGGTTACGGATGGTTTTGACATTATGAGTAATGTCTTCACCGGTTTCACCATCGCCACGAGTGACGCCACGAACCAGCACACCATTTTCATACCACAGGGAAATGGCCAGGCCATCGAACTTTAATTCGACATCGTATTGGATCTTCTGATTGGGTAAACGTTCTTCAATACGGCGGGCAAAGGCAAACAGTTCTTCCTGGTTAAAGACATTACCCAATGACAGCATCGGTACGGCATGGGTCACGCTGGCAAATTTAGTAAGCGCTTTGCCACCCACTTTATTGGTCGGAGTATCCGCCTGTACATATTCGGGATATTGTTCTTCTAAAACCTTGAGCTGATGAAAGAGCTGATCATATTCACTATCTTCAATGCTGGGTTGATCCATTACATAATAGGCATGGTTATGCTTGGCTAAAATTTGAATCAATTGACGCATTTGCGCTTTGATAGTTGAATCTTCGGTCATATCTACCCCATAAAAAAGGGCGGTCTATTTCCGCCCTTCATAACTATTTGATCTACCCGCTATTATAGAAATCGAGTCCATCAGTTTCAAACTAAACTTCTGTACTTTGACCTGCACGGTAATCAATCGCGAAATGACGCCATTGTTCACGTAATTGCGGCGTAAATTCCTGATTGTTCTGGTCATACACGGTGCCGTCAATTTCACGGGCAATCAGACGCGAAATGCTGTCCATAGTATCAAAGGCATTCTGTACATCACTGTGTGGCAATGCCAGGAAGAAAGCCAAGCCTTTCACCTGTTCAGTCGACAAGGTTTCCAGATCAAAACCGGCTGCACCTTCGTCAGTAATCTGCAACACAGAAAAAAGTAACTTGCTGCCGTCTTCAGTATAACGATGGAAACAGGCCATTTCACCAAAACGCAGGCCATATTTAAGCAAGACTTTTAAAGTTTTTTCCCCGGAAAGCACCCGGCGTTCTGGATAAATATTCAAGGCAATAAATTCGGCTGCAGTCGATAAGGCACTGGCTTCATCCACGCGTTGCTGTTCATGCAAGTGCTCATCCAGAATGCTGCTTTCATCTTCAAAGTCTGAAATTTCGGCTTTTTCAATGCTGCTGTTCAGGTTAAATTCATCTGCTTTTTTATCTTCACCTTGTTGAGCCTGCTCTGAGCTGGCTTCAGATTTTACTTCTTCTACAGCGGTAGCATCTGCTTTCAACTCCGCCTGAGCGGGTGCTGCTGCCTGTTCAACCTGAGCGGTTTCAACCTTTTCTGCTTGCGCTTCTGCCTGCTGAGCTGCCGGAAGCTGTTCAGCCGCCGTTTCAGTTAAAGTGGGTTCAACACGTTCGGCTTCTTTTGCACTTTGTAGTTGATCACGCACATGACGAGGAATGACCGGTTGCTGGCTGTCAGAATTGACATGAAGTTCCGAATCTAGTGACGGTGCTGCATCCCCAGGTTTTTTAAACAATAATCTTAAACCGAATAGCATAATGATGATGGCGATAACTATGCCAACAATCGTAGTGACTTCCATACTATGACTCCGCAACTAAACCGTATTCTTTTGCCTGTTCCAAATCGACAGTGACTAATTTTGAGGTGCCCGGTTCTGGCATGGTAACACCTAACAAATCGGTTGCCATCGTCATTGCAACTTTATTATGGGTAATGTAAATGAATTGCACCTGTTCAGAAAGTTCTTTTACCAGGTTACAAAACCGTCCCACATTGGCATCGTCCAAAGGTGCATCGACCTCATCCAGTACACAGAACGGTGCCGGATTTAAACGGAAGATGGCAAACACCAATGCCAATGCTGTTAATGCTTTTTCACCACCAGAGAGTAAGGCCAGAGAACTGTTCCGTTTACCCGGTGGACGCGCCATTAGTTTTACACCCGATTGCCAGTCGTCTTCAAGGCTTAAACTGGCTTCACCGCCATTAAATACTTTAGGGAACAGGTCTTGCAGTTCATGATTGACCTGATCAAAGGTGGTCATAAACAACTTGCGGGTTTCCTGATCAATACTTTTCATGGCGCCCTGTAACTGATCGACTGTTTTTTCCAGGTCTTCAATCTGATGACTCAGTTCTTCAAAGCGACTGGAGACTTCCTCATATTCTTCAGAAGCCGCCAGATTGACCGCACCCAGTTTTTCAAACTGCTGCTGTGCTCTTTCCAGGGTTTGTTGATGGCTGGCAATATCAATACTCAGCCCTGTGAGCATTTCACTATTCATCTCTTTTAACTGTTCAGAATAGTGCTGCCAGTCAGACTTGGCTGCTTGCCAGGCCAGTCGCTTCTCTTCTAACTGGCCACGCAATTTCTCGTCTTGCTGCTGGTGCTGATGACGCTGTTCGGTCAGGTGCTGCTGTTTTTCTTGAACACTGTTCAGTTCAGCCTGCCATTCATTCCAGGTCTTTTGCAACTTCTCGGTAATGTGCGCCTGCTCACTGAATTGAGATTGCAGCGCAGGGAGTTCCAGCTGCACCGGATCAACAAACTTTTTCGCCTGCTCCATTTGCGCAATAATCTGCTGATACTGTGCTTTTGAGAATAAAGCATCTTTTTCCAGTAATTCAATTTGCTGCCGGGTTTGCGTGGCCTGACGACGTAGCAGCTCCAATTCCTGTTGTGCTTGCTGCCAGGTATGCTGGGTATTTTCCAGCTGTTCAGTCAGTTCCTCAACTTGAAACTGCAGAGTTTTATAATTCGGTAAAGCCTGTTCCAATTTCAGGTTTAAGGCATGCAGATCAATTTCCAGATCATCTTTCTGCATGGCATCTTCTTCCAGCTGCTCATCCAGCTGTTGCAGCTGACTGGCCAATTGCTGTTTCTGAAGCGAAAAAGCCTGAGCCGTACTTTGTACTTTGGCAATGTTGACATCCAGCTGCTGCAACGCTTTTTGCTGTAGCTTTAACTGGTCTTGCTGATCTTGAATGTTTTTTTGCAACATTTGAATCTGTTTTACCAGTTCCGGCAACAGCTGTTCCGCCGTTTCAAGCTGTAGCCACTGCTGTGCCAATGCTGTTTCAATTTCTTCCAAACGGATACGGTGACTCAGTGCCCCTTGTCCTGCCTGACTGGCTTCATCATAAAACAGACCGATCACCCAATCTTGAGCCACCTGATAACCATCCAGCGTCAAGATAGACTGACCAATACCCAATTGAGACTGTAAAGCCAAAGCCTGATGAAGATTGTCTGCAACGGCCACCTGCTGCCAGATGGAATGCTGCGGTGATTCAATCCATTCGGCCAGACATGGCAAACTGGCCAGCTGAATCTGCCCTTTTGCCACCTGAACTTTCAGCTGACGGGCAATACTTTCCGTGAAATCAGTATTCGCATCTAATACTTGTGCAGAGAGCCATTTCGCCAGGAATTTTTCAATCAGATGAGCATGGTCTTTGGCCTGATCGTTTAGCTTCAACACCTGCATCAACTGCACGGCATCGTTCTGGACTTTAGGACTGTTCTTGATTAGCAACTGATGAAGATTTTTCTGTTCGGATTGCAACACCTGAATCGCAGACTTTAAGGTCGCAACATCATTTTTCTGCTGCGCATATTGTGCTTGCACTGACTCTAATGTGTGTTTCTGCGTTTGAATGGCTTGTTCCAGCTGTTCAATCTGCTGAGACAGTTGAACTTTTTCACTTTCCAGCTGCTCAATATCCTCCAGCTGGTGCTGATTTTGAATCTGTGTGGCCTGTTGTTGCAAGGTCTGTTTTTGCTGTTCGATCCGGGCAATATTTTTCGCCAACTGCTCACTTTGCGCCAGCATCTGCATTTTTTGCTGCTGCTGTTTTTCAACCTGAGCTTTGACCAGTTCAAATTGCTGTTGTACCTGTTGCTGTTGTGCTTTCAAATCGCTCAGACTTTGACTCTGGTCCTGTCCCTGGCTTTCTTGCTGCTGTAATTGTTCAGTCTGCTGTTCATGCTGGACTTGCAAAGTTTCAATTTGCAATTCAATCAGTTGCAGCCGTTCTTTGGTCTGTAGTTTTTGCTGTTCCAGCTGAGTTAAAGTCAAACTATTTTGCTGGAACAAGGACTGCTTCTGTTCCAGCGTCATTTTCAGTTCAGCCAGTTTTTTCTCGGCCTGTTGCCATTCATTTTGCAGTGGCGTGGACTGCTGAATCAGGCGCTGAAATAATTCACTGGTTGCAGTCAGGTCATGTTCCAGTGTGGTGAGTTCGGAACGCACCAGCTTGAAGGTTTCGCCCAGCTCATTCATCTGCACAGTATATTCTTGCTGTAAGCGGCTGCTTTGCTCACATTGAAATGACAGCACTTCCACTTTTATGGTGCGAATCCGGGTTTCCAGTTCTTTATATTGAATGGCGGTTTCGGATTGACGTTTCAGGGTTTTCAGCTGGGATTTCAGTTCCGCGGCAATATCTTCAAGGCGGGATAAATTTTGCGTGGTGTGATCCAGATGCAATAGGGTTTCACGACGGCGTGCCTGATAACGCGAAACACCGGCAGCTTCTTCAATAAACACCCGCATTTCTTCCGGTTTAGCATCGACCAGACGGTTAATCATGCCCTGTTCAATAATCGCGTAAGAGCGCGGACCCAAACCGGTTCCCAAGAAAATGTCGGTGATGTCACGACGACGGCATTTGGTGCCATTTAAAAAATATTCGGACTTGCCATCACGGTTGACCTGACGACGCACCGCCAGCTCATTATAGGCATTATAAGCACCACCGAGCTTGCCATAGGTATTGTCAAAACGCAGTTCGACACTGGCTACGCCAACCGGTTTACGTTTCGCGGTACCGGTAAAAATCACATCCTGCATGCTGCCGCCACGCAGCTGGCGTGCACTGGATTCCCCCATCACCCAGCGTATGGCATCAATCACATTGGATTTGCCACAACCGTTAGGCCCAACCACAGCGGTACGATTGGCCTTGAAATGTAAAGTTGTACTATCGGCAAAAGATTTAAAGCCGGAAAGTTTTAAGCTGCTTAAACGCATAATGTCCTGATCAACGTCGTGAACGTCTTGCCCATGCAAGTTCGATTTGTTTCATCCGTGTCAGAGATTCCAACACAAGGTTACGCAAGTGTCGACAAAAATCATCCATAAATAAAGTAGCTTGTTGTGATTTTCGGATCAAAACTGCATCAGTCACCAGCTTAAATAATTCAAATGATTCCTGCAGTTCGCGATGCGATATATTTAAGGTTAAAAAATAGCTACGGCGCAGTGACGGTAACAGTTCCTGGTAGACTTTCATTAAATAAGGATTGCCGACCATTTCATGCTGGCGAGACAAGCCCTGAAAGATTAAATCATAAAATTTTTCAGTATGGCCGTGACGGGTTTCTTCCTGCAATTGTTGCAATAATGCCTGAATGCTTTCGGCTTCATGCGGACGCCAGGTTTCGGCCATGCGTTGCACGATTTGCCCACACAGCAATGCACACATTTCAAACAGGGCACGTACCTGCTGGGCAGACATTTCCGAGACAATCGCCCCACGACGGGGATAAATTTCGATTAATTGGGTACGCTCCAGCAGCAGTAAGGCTTCGCGTACCGAACCACGACTAACATCCAGTTCAGAGGAAATGCGCAATTCTTGAATGCGTTCCCCCTCTACCAGTTCACCGCGAATGATTTGCTCACTAATATGCCTGGCAATCTGCTCGGACAAACTGTCCTTTTCTTGTTCTTGCATACTGTTCCTATCTTGTTTTTATAAGATGCAATCAAAAAAA
>JAEAMG010000380.1_pt1 | contig 55738 bp, 59 predicted proteins | sample 8958741 | NCBI WGS metagenome assembly JAEAMG01 (sample SAMN16933256, study PRJNA681125) | bioreactor sludge metagenome | isolation source: anaerobic bioreactor treating anionic surfactant - SDBS | place: India: Bengaluru | collected 2019-02-28 | reverse complement strand
AGCCCCGGCGAGGCTGCGTCGGCCGCGACTCGAGCTTGAATCGGCCGCGCGCCTGACGCAGCCTCGCTTGCGCTCGGCAGCTGCTACGGGGGGAGGCCTTGATGGGGTTGGCATTCGGGGGGCAAGCCCACTCCCACATTTTTAACCGAGTACACCAGACCCAACACCGGTCGGTTCCAAGGCCGCCGCGGCATGGCTTTTGATCTGGAGTGAGGGCACGCCGAGCCCGTAAGCAGCCGCTACGCAAATAACGGATATGTACTCAGTAAAGCGACCACAACCACCCCCCACCCCAGCATCAAAAATCTCCACAACACTGGCCCACGCCGCAACTCCATAAACCCATCCACGATCACCCACCCCTTGACCACCGCCAGCAACAACACCCCCCACCACAACCCAGACGCCCCCGTCAGCACAGTGCCAACGCTCAGCACCACCAACACCAGCCAACACAGGATCAGCGTCCGGGAATCCGTCATACACACCTCAGCGAATCACATAGACCAGCGGAAACAACACCACCCACACCACATCCACCATGTGCCAATACAGCACCCCGGATTCCAAACCGCTCAAGCCCGGCACCCGGTAAGCCCGCTGCCAACAGCGCAACGCCAGCCACCCGAGAATCACCATCCCCAGCAGCACATGCAAAAAGTGAAACCCGGTAAGCATCCAGTACAAGGTAAAAAACGTGTTGCGCTCAAGTCCGAGCCCGAGGCTCATCAGGTGCGAGTATTCGCCAAGCTTGATCGACACATACACCAGCGCCACCAATAACGCCCCCAACAACAAGCAAGCGCCCCGACGCGGACGTCGCAAACGCACCTGCTGCACAGCCAACGCTGCCAACAACCCTGCGGTCAGCAGGCTCAAGGTCATCGCCAACCCGGTCGAGGTGTCCAGCTGTGCTCGCCCGGCGGCAAACAACTCGGGCTTGAGCACCTGGGTCACGGCAAATGCCAGGATCAGGATCGCAAACACCGACAGTTCGGCGAGGATGAAGAACCACATCGCCAGGTCGCCTGGCAGGCGGCGCGGTTCAGGCAAAGTGCACATCCACCACGTCCATCAGCGCGGCGACGGTCTGCGGGTCGTCGCTCAACGGTTCGGCCAGGCACGCCAGGCAGGCTTCGCGCGGGCTCATGCCAGCGCCGATCAGGCGCGCGGTGAAGATCAGCAGCCGAGTGGAGGCCACCTCCTCCAGGTCATGCTGATCAAGCCGACGCAACGCCTGGCCCAGGCGCACGACCTGGGCGGCCAGCGCCACATCCACACCGGCCTCGCGGGCAACGATGCGTTCCTCGTCGGCCACCGGCGGGTAAGCAAAACGCATCGCCACGAAGCGCTGGCGTGTGCTGGGTTTCATGCCCTTGAGCAGGTTCTGGTAGCCGGGGTTATACGACACCACCAGCATGAACGACGACGGTGCCTTGAGCACTTCGCCGGTACGTTCCAGGAACAGCTCCCGGCGTTCATCGGCAATCGGGTGCAGTACCACGGCGGTGTCCTGGCGCGCTTCGACGACTTCGTCGAGGTAGCAGATCCCGCCTTCGCGCACGGCGCGGGTCAGCGGGCCGTCCTGCCACCAGGTGCCGTCAGTGCCGATCAGGTGGCGGCCGAGCAAGTCGGCGGCGCTGAGGTCGTCGTGGCAGGCCACGGTGTACAGCGGCAGGTTCAGGCGGTGCGCCATGTGCTGCACGAAGCGCGTCTTGCCACAGCCGGTGGGACCTTTGATCAGCACCGGCAGGTGGTGGTGCCAGGCGTGTTCGAACAGCTGCTGTTCGTTGTCCTGCGGTTGGTAGAAGGGCTCGGTCATCACACGTACTCGCAACGGGTTCGGCCCCCACGCTAAGGGCCCCTGCGACAACCTGGCAAGCACGCACAACGGCAAACTTGATCGCCGTCAAGCGAGCATTGCGCCGCTGCAACATAGTCTTGCCTGGCACTAAGAACCTGCGCTCTACCCAGCCTTCGCCGGGCATCGCAAAGGTCTTGCCTGAGGAGAAATGGAATGCTGACTCGCAACAGAAAACCCTGGGGCCTTGGCCTCGCCGGCCTGAGCTGCGCCTTAGCCCTGGCACTGCCCATCAACGCCCACGGCGACTCGCATGCCGAGAAGGTGAAAAGCCACGGCGCGCCCGACATCAGCCAAGCGGACTTCGACGCCTCCAAACAGATTTACTTCGAACGCTGCGCCGGCTGCCACGGTGTGTTGCGCAAAGGCGCCACCGGCAAGCCGCTGACCCCGGACATCACCCAGGCCCGTGGCCAGGCCTATCTGGAAGCGCTGATCACTTATGGCTCCCCGGCCGGCATGCCGAACTGGGGTACGTCCAACGCGCTGACCAAGGCGCAGATCACCAGCATGGCCACCTTCATCCAGCACACCGCACCCACCCCGCCGGAATGGGGCATGGCCGAAACCCTCAAGACCTGGAAAGTACTGGTCAAGCCCGAAGACCGGCCGAAAAAACAGCTGAACACGCTCAACCTGCAAAACCTGTTCTCGGTCACCCTGCGCGACGACGGCAAGATCGCCCTGGTGGACGGCGACACCAAGCAGATCATCAAGCTGATCGACACCGGCTACGCCGTGCATATCTCGCGTATCTCCGCGTCGGGCCGCTACCTGCTGGTAATCGGCCGCGACGCCAAGATCGACATGATCGACCTGTGGCCCCTGGAGCCGACCAAAGTCGCCGAGATCAAGGTCGGCATCGAGGCGCGCTCGGTGGAGACCTCCAAGTTCAAGGGCTATGAAGACAAGTACGCGATTGCCGGTTCCTACTGGCCGCCGCAGTTCACCATCATGGATGGCGAGACCCTGGAGCCCAAGCAGATCGTGTCCACTCGCGGCATGACCGTCGATAAGCAGGAATACCACCCCGAACCCCGCGTGGCGGCGATCATCGCCTCCCACGAGTGGCCGGAGTTCATCGTCAATATCAAGGAAACCGGCAAGGTGATGCTGGTCAATTACCAGGACATCAAGAACCTCACCATCACCACCATCGACGCCGCGCCGTTCCTGCATGACGGCGGCTGGGACAGCACCCACCGCTACTTCATGACCGCCGCGAACAACTCCAACAAGGTCGCAGTGATCGACTCCAAGGAGCGCAAGCTCACCGCGTTGGTCGACGTCGGCAAAACCCCGCACCCAGGTCGCGGCGCCAACTTTACCCACCCGCAATACGGTCCTGTATGGGCCACCAGCCACTTGGGCGACGGCGGTATTTCGGTGATCGGCACCGACCCGGTCAAGCACCCGCAGTACGCCTGGAAACAGGTGGAATCCCTCAAGGGCCAGGGCGGCGGTTCGCTGTTTATCAAGACCCACCCCAACTCCCATCACCTGTACGTCGACACCACCCTCAACCCCGACGCCAAGCTCAGCCAGTCGGTGGCGGTGTTCGATATCAAGCAGTTGGACAAGGGCTACACCGTGCTGCCGATTGCCGAGTACTCGGGCATCAAGCAAGGCGCGCTGCGGGTGGTGCAACCGGAATACAACAAGGCGGGTGACGAGGTGTGGTTCTCGGTGTGGAACGGCCAGACCGAAGAGTCGGCGCTGGTGGTGATCGATGACAAGACCTTGAAGCTCAAGCAAGTGATCCGCGACAAGCGCCTGATCACGCCGACCGGAAAGTTCAACGTCTACAACACCCAACACGACATTTATTGAGCCCCATCAACACGAGGTCACCCAATGAAAAATATGCTCCTCGCACTGCTGGCATCCGCCGCTGCGCTCAGCCTGCAACCGGCGTTGGCACAAGACGGCCCTGGGTTGTTCAACAGCAAACCCTGTGTGGGTTGCCACATGATCGACAGCAAACTGGTGGGGCCGGCGTTGAAGGAAGTCGCCGCCAAGAATGCCGGTGTGAAAGACGCCGCCACCACCCTGGCCAGCCACATCAAGAACGGTACCCAGGGCAACTGGGGGCCGGTCCCGATGCCGCCGAACCAAGTCACCGATGATGAAGCCAAGGTATTGGCCGATTGGGTCCTGACCTTGAAATAAGCACAAGGAGCACGCCATGCAAGCATCGATCATCGGTACGGCCATGGCGCTGCTCCTGCTGATTCCCGCACGGGCAGAGGCCACCCAAGACGCTGCCCGCCTTGAACACCTGTTGACCCAGGACTGTGGCGCCTGTCACGGCCTGCACCTCACCGGCGGCCTCGGCCCGGCGCTCACACCGCAAGCCCTCGCCCAGCACAGCCGCGACAGCCTGATCGCCACCGTGACCTACGGCCGCCCTGCCCGCGCCATGCCCGGTTGGGGCCCGCTGCTCAGTGCCGGCGATATTGCCTGGCTGGTCGACCGCCTTTTGCAAGGAAGCCCCCCACCATGATGCGACCCACCCTGTTCTCCCTGTGCCTGTTGCTTGGCGCCTGTGCCCAACCCGTGTTACGCGGCAGCGGCGACCTGGGCCTGGTGATCGAACGCGCCAGTGGCAGCGTGCAGATTATCGAGAGCACCGGCATGACCGAACTGGCCCGTATCGAGGGGCTGGGCGACCTGTCCCACGCCTCGGCAGTGTTCTCCCGCGACCAGCGTTACGCCTATGTATTTGCCCGCGATGGCGGGCTGACCAAGATCGACCTGCTGCGCCAACGCATCGAGCGGCGCATCGTCCAGGGCGGCAACAGCATCGGCGGCGCCATCAGCCAGGATGGGCGTTTGATCGCCGTGTCCAACTACGTGCCTGGCGGGGTCAAGGTGTTCGATGCCGAGAACCTGACCCTCATCGCCGACATCCCCGCGACCGCAATGGCCGATGGCAAACGCTCGCGGGTGGTCGGCCTGGTGGACGCACCTGGGCAGCGCTTCGTGTTCAGCCTGTTCGACACCGGCGAGATCTGGAGCGCCGACTTCAGCCACGGCAACCCGCCGCGCATCACTCGCTTCAAGGACATCGGCGAGCAACCCTATGACGCGCTGATCACTGCCGATGGCCGCTACTACATGGCCGGGCTGTTCGGTGAAGACGGCATGGCCCAGCTCGACCTGTGGCACCCGGAGCGCGGCGTGGTGCGCGTGCTCAAGGACTATGGGCGCGGCCAGGCCAAGCTGCCCGTGTACAAGATGCCGCATCTGGAGGGGTGGGCCGTCGCCGATGACCAGGCGTTCGTGCCGGCCGTGGGGCGCCACCAGGTACTGGTGATGGACGCACGCACCTGGCGGCAGACCGCGACGATCCCGGTGGCTGGGCAGCCGATTTTCGTCACTGCACGCCCCGACGGGCGCCAGCTGTGGGTCAACTTCGCCTACCCGGATAACGACCGGGTACAGGTGCTCGACACCGAAACCCACCAGGTGGTCGCCGACCTGCGTCCTGGCCCCGGTGTGTTGCATATGGAATTCACCGGGCGCGGCGAGCAACTGTGGCTGTCGGTGCGCGATGGCGAACAGTTGCAAGTGTGGGACCCGTACCGCCTGACCCTGCTGAAAAGCCTGCCGGCCCAGAGTCCCAGCGGAATTTTCTTCAGCCTGCGCGCGCAAAAAATGGGGTATTGAAATGGACCTTGATTCGCTCAGCCAGCAATTGATTGAACGCTTCCAGCACGGCATGCCGCTGTGCGCCGAACCCTACCGCGAAATGGCCCAGGTGCTGGGCTGCAACGAGGCCGAGGTGATGGCCTGCCTGCAACGCCTGGAACTGGCCGGGGCGTTGTCGCGCATCGGCCCGGTGTTCGAACACACCCGCGCGGGCGCCAGCACCCTGGCCGCCCTGGCGGTGCCGATCGAGCGCCTGGAACAAGTGGCCGCGCGGGTCAGCCAGTACCCGGAGGTCAATCACAACTACGCCCGCGAGCATCATTACAACCTGTGGTTCGTGCTCACCGGGCCCCATCGCCAGCACCTGCAGCAAATCCTTGACGAGCTGGAGAAAGACACCGGCCTCACCCCCCTGGACCTGCCGATGCTCACGGCCTATCGCATCGACCTCGGTTTCCCCCTCGAAGCGAGAGAAGCCCCGCACGCAGCTGTCGAGCCTTGGGGGGGGCGGGGGGGGGCGGGGGGCGCGGGAACCCCCCCCCCCCCAGCGCCAACGGGCGGGCCCGGGGGGGGGGGGGTTTTTTTTTGTGGGGGGGGTGGCCCCCCCCTTCGCGGTTGGTGGGGGGGGGGGGCGTCGGGGTTCCACCCCACCCCCCCCCCCCCCCCCCCCCCCCGGGCTCGACAGCTGCTGCGGGGGATTTTTTTGAAGTGGGTAGCCTGGGAGAGCAGCCGTGATCACGCCACTGAACCACGAGCAGATGCTCGACCTGCGCCAGTGCCTGGAGCGCGGTTTGCCCATCGTCGCGCGGCCCTACGACGAACTCGCCGAGCAGATCGGCGCCCATCACGATCAGGTGCTGCAACAGATGCAGCAATGGCGTGACCAGGGCCTGTTCCGCCGTGTGGGCCTGGTGCTCAACCATCGCGCGCTGGGCTTCGTGGCCAACGCCATGCTGGTGCTGGATGTGCCGGATGCGCTGGTCGATGAAGTCGGCGCGCGCCTGGGCGGCGCGCCCGGCGTGAACCTGTGCTACCAGCGCCCGCGGCGCCTGCCGCAGTGGCGCTATAACCTGTTCTGCATGGTCCACGGCCGCGAGCGCGCGGTGGTCGAGGCGCAGATCCAAGGGTTGCTGGAGCAGCATCTGCTCAGCGACCTGCCCCACCAGCTGCTGTTCAGCACCCGCGCCTTCAAGCAATGCGGCGGGCGTTTTGCACCACCACCGTCGCAGGTATGGGCCCATGGATGAGCTGGATCGGCAATTGATCAACCGCCTGCAACATGGCCTGCCGCTGGTGCGCCAGCCATGGCAACAAGTGGCCGAGGAACTGCACAGCCATCCGAGTGAACTGCTCGACCGCTTGTATGCCCTGCTCGAAGACGGCGTACTCACGCGCTTTGGCCCGATGTTCGACATCGAGCGTCTCGGCGGCGCCTTCACCCTGGCCGCGCTGGCCGTACCCGAGGCGCAGTTTGACGCGGTCGCCGAACAGCTCAACGCCCTGCCCCAGGTGGCCCACAACTACCGCCGCGAACACCGTTGGAACATGTGGTTCGTGCTGGCCTGCGCCACCGAGCGGGAGTTGGCCGCCACCCTGTCCCGCATCGAGGCCCTGACCGGGTTGGCGGTGCTCAATCTGCCGAAGGAGCAAACCTACCATGTCGGTCTGTATTTCCCGGTCTGACAACACCCTGGCCCTGCACCTGGTCGCCCTGACCCAAAGCGGCCTGCCGCTGGTGGAAGACCCTTGGGCCTGGCTCGCCGAGCAGTTGGGTATCAGCGTCGAATCGACCCTCGACCTGCTCAAGCGCCTGCAAGCCGAAGGCGCGATCCGGCGTATCGCCGCCGTGCCCAACCACTACCGCCTGGGCTATCGGCATAACGGCATGACCGTGTGGGACGTGGCCGATGTGCACATACCGCGCCTGGGTGAACTGATCGGCGCCCAGCCGTTTGTCAGCCATTGCTACCGTCGCCCCCGGCGCCCGGATTGGCCCTACAACCTGTTCGCCATGGTGCATGGCCGTAGCCGCGAAGAAATCGACAGCTACCGCGAGCACCTGCGTTTCCTGCTGGGGGACGCCTGCCGCAGCGACGAAATGCTGGTGAGCAGCCGCATCCTGAAAAAAACCGGCCTGCGCCTGACGCCGGCGCACTCAAAGGAATAGCCCATGCTGCGAATCAGTCAGTACCTGCGCACCCTCGCCGGCCATTGCCCGCCGCCGCGCACCTCGCCCCCTGGCAGTGAGCGGCCGCCGGTGGTGATCTGGAACCTGCTGCGGCGCTGCAATCTCACCTGCAAACATTGCTACGCCACCAGTGCCGACAGCGTGTTTCGCGATGAGCTCGACACCTCGGCTGCGTTGCGGGTGATCGACGATTTGCACGACGCCGGGGTGCGCGTGTTGATCCTGTCCGGGGGCGAGCCGCTGCTGCGCGACGACCTCTTCGAACTCAGCGCCTATGCCCGTGACAAAGGTTTTTTCGTCGCGCTGTCGACTAACGGCACGCTGATCGATGAGCACAACATCCAGCAGATTGCCGACGCGCGCTTCGACTACGTGGGCATCAGCATCGACGGCCTGGAAGCGACCCACGATGCCTTTCGCCAACTGCACGGCAGTTTCCAGCGCTCCATGCACGCCATTCGCCTGTGCCGCGAGGCCGGGATTCGCGTGGGCCTGCGCACCACCCTGACCCAGGACAACCATGGGCAGTTACCGCAACTGCTGACGCTGATGCGCACCTATGATGTACAGAAGTTCTACCTGTCACACCTCAACTACAGTGGGCGCGGCAAGCGCAGCCGCCAACTGGATGCGCACCGGCAGATGAGCCGCGAGGCCATGGCGCTGATTTTCCAGCAGGCCTGGAGCGATATTCAGAACGGCGTGGACAGCGATTTCGTCAGCGGCAACAACGACGCCGACGCCGTGCTGTTGCTGCAATGGGTGCACCAGCACCTGCCCGAACATTACCCGCAGCTTGAGCACCTGCTGCATGCCTGGGGCGGCAATGCCTCGGGCAGCGGCATCGCCAATATCGACAACACCGGCGAGGTGCACCCGGACACCTACTGGTGGCAGCAGTCGGTGGGCAATGTGCGCAACACCACCTTCCGCCAGCTCTGGCTGGAACAGCCCGACCCGTTGCTGCTGCGCCTGCGCGAACACCCGCGCAGCCTTGGCGGGCGCTGTGCCGAATGCCGCTGGCTGCCGATCTGCAACGGCAATACGCGCACCCGCGCCTGGGCCGATGGCGACCTCTGGGGCCCGGACCCCGGTTGCTACTTCAGCGACGCCGAGATCGCCTGCCAGCCGCCAACCCTGATCCCTTGCTCGACCACCCGGTGACACAACCGGGGGCCGCCTACCTGATGATGAACCAAGGACGTCTCATGCACACTTCAACTGCCCAACCTTCAATTGGCCTGCCGGCCAGTTTGCACAGCCCCTTCCACCCCGGCGAAGTCGCGTTGGTGGGCGCCGGCCCCGGTGACCCGCGCCTGCTGACCCTGCGCGCCTGGAGCCTGTTGATGCAGGCCGATGCGGTGGTGTTCGACCGGCTGATCAGCGCTGAATTGCTGGCGCTGATCCCACTGACCTGCGCCCGCCACTACGTGGGCAAGGCCAGCGGCTGTCACAGCCTGCCCCAGGATCAGCTCAACGAACTGCTCGCCGAGCTGGCCGACGAGGGCCAACGGGTGGTGCGCCTCAAGGGCGGCGACCCGTTTATCTTCGGGCGCGGCGCCGAGGAACTGGAGTACCTGCTTGCGCGTGGGATCCCCTGCCAGGTGGTACCGGGCATTACCGCCGCCTCCGGGTGCAGCGCCTATGCCGGTATTCCGCTGACCCATCGCGACCTGGTCAATTCGTGCCGCTTCGTCACCGGCCACCTGCAGCGCGACGGTGCTTTGAAACTGCCGTGGGCGAGCCTGGCCGAGCCGAGCCAGACGCTGGTGTTCTACATGGGCCTGTCGAACCTGGCACTGATCGCCGAACATCTGGTGGCGGCCGGTTTGCCGGGGGATACACCGGCCGCCCTGATCAGCAATGGCGCGCGCGCCGACCAGCACGTCGCCCGTGGCACCCTGCGCCAGTTGCCCACCCTGGCCGCCGACTGTGAACCGGGTGTGCCCACCCTCACGGTGATCGGCCACGTCGTCAGCCTGTTTGCCGGCGCCGCCCTGCACTTTCCGGCCAGCCTGGCACCGGCCCGTGAAGCGGTGGCGGTATGAAACGCCTGCTGCTGGTGCCGCTGCTCTGGGCGACGGCCGCACAGGGTACGCCAGCGCAGGATTACCGCCAGTATTGCGAAAGCTGCCATGGACTCAATCGCATCGGTGCCTCCGGCCCGGCACTGCTCCCGGAAAGCCTGGGGCGGATCAAGCCGGAAGAAGTGCGCAAGGTCATCGAACAAGGCCGGCCCGCCAGCCAAATGGTCGCGTTCGCGCCGCAACTGAGCGCCGCGCAAATGGATGGGCTGGCTGAGTTTCTGCAACAGCCGCCTGACTCACCGGCGACGTGGAACGAGCAAGACATCCGCAACAGCCACAGCGTGCTGGCGGACCTGCGCCAATTGCCGAACACGCCACAGCATCACGCCGACCCGCTCAACCTGTTTGTGGTGGTGGAATCCGGCGACCATCTCATGGATATTCTCGACGGCGACACCTTTGCCGTGCTGGACCGTTTCCCCACTCACTTCGCGGTGCACGGCGGGCCGAAATTCTCCCCGGACGGACGCTTTGTGTACTTCGCCTCGCGGGATGGCTGGATCAGCCAATACGACCTGCACAACCTCAAGCTGATCGCCGAAATCCGCGTGGGTCTCAACACCCGCAACCTGGCGGTGAGCAAGGACGGGCGCTGGGTGCTGGCGGGCAATTACCTGCCGGGCAACCTGGTGCTGCTGGATGCGCGCGACCTGTCGCTGGTCAAGACCCTGGACACCGGCTCACGGGTCAGTGCGGTGTACACCGCGCCACCGCGCAACAGTTTTATCGTCGCACTCAAGGACGTGAACGAGGTCTGGGAATTGTCCTATGCCGATGCCCAACCCAGCTTCAAACCCCGGCGCATCCAGGCCCAGGACGTGCTCGATGACTTCTCGTTCTCGCCCGATTACCGGCAACTGATCGCCACCTCACGCAAGGCCGGCGGCGGCCAGGTGATCGACCTGGACAGCGGCCGCGTGGTCACCGACATCCCACTCTCCGGCATGCCGCACCTGGGCTCGGGGACGTACTGGCAACGCAACGGGCAATGGGTGTTTGCCACGCCGAATATCAGCAAGGGGCAAATCTCGGTGATCGACCTCAAGACCTGGACCCTGCTCAAACAGATCCCCACCCTTGGACCGGGCTTTTTCATGCGCAGCCACGTGAACTCGCGCTATGTGTGGAGCGACGTGTTTTTTGGGCCGGACAATGATGCGATTCACTTGATCGACAAGCAGACATTGGAGATCGCCCACACCTTGCGGCCGATGCCGGGCAAGACGGCGGCCCACGTGGAATTCACCCGGGATGGGCGGTATGTGTTGCTGAGCATCTGGGCCACGGACGGGGCGTTGATTGTGTATGACAGCCAGACGCTCCAGGAGGTGAAGCGTATTCCCATGAATAAGCCGTCGGGCAAGTACAACGTGGGCAATAAGGTTGAGTTTGCGGAAGGGACGTCGCATTGAACACGGGTGACAGGCTGGAAGCAGCCAGGTCGTAGAGCGCATGGGCACCGCTGATCCCCTGTGGGAGATGTCGAGCTTCAGCGAGGCTTCGATGGCGGCGACACAGTTGATAGAGGTGCTGGCTGACCCACCGCTATCGGGAGCAAGCCCCCTCCCACATTTGATCGTGGTTGGCAGGTAGAAAGTGACCCGGCTATAGATCTCGGGAGCACCGCGGGTCCCCTGTGGGAGATGTCGAGCTTCAGCGAGGCTTCGATGGCGGCGACACAGTTGATAGAGGTGCTGGCTGACCCACCGCTATCGGGAGCAAGCCCCCTCCCACATTTGAATGTCGTTGACAGGTAGAAAACGTCCGGCCGTAGGTCTGATGGGCACCGCTGATCCCTGTGGGAGATGTCGAGCTTTAGCGAGGCTTCGATGGCGGCCGCGGGCTGAGTAGATGTGTTGGCTGACACACCGCTATCGGGGAGCGTCAGACCGTGCGGGAGAATTGGCCTTTGTGTGCGCCGCCCAGGTAGGCATCAAAAGCCATGGCCACGCTGCGTACCATCAGCTGGCCCTTGGGCAGCAGTTGCAGTGCGTCGTCTTGAACCAGCAATAACCCGTCCGCCACTTGCTCGTCCAACTGCGTCAACGCTTCGGCAAAATAGTCGTTGAAACGAATGCCATGGGCCGCTTCAACCTGGGCGAAATCGACGCGTCCGTCGCACATGAGGCCATTGATCACCTCTCGACGCAGGACGTCATCGGGGTTGAGCCGGTAACCGCGTTGCACCGGCAACAGGCCCGCATCGATGCGCGCGTAGTACTGGGACAGCTCCTTGACGCTTTGGCTGTAGCTGTCGCCGACCTTACCGATGGCCGACACGCCCAGGCCAATCAGGTCGCAATCGGCATGGGTGGAGTAGCCCTGGAAGTTACGTTGCAGGCTGCCATTGACGCGGGCCAGTGCCAGCTCGTCCTCGGGCAAGGCGAAATGGTCCATGCCGATGTAGACATAACCCGCCTCGGTGAGGCGGCGAATGGTCAGTTCCAGCAGCTCCAGCTTGCGCGCCGGCGGTGGCATGTCTTCGGGGCGGATCAAGCGCTGGGCGCGGATCTGGCTCGGCAGATGCGCGTAGCTGTAGGCGGCCACGCGGTCGGGGCGCAGGGCGATCAGTTTGCCCAGGGTTACATCGAAACTGGCCACGGTTTGCAGCGGCAGGCCGTAGATCAGGTCGACACTCACCGACTTGAAGCGTGCCTCGCGGGCCGCTGCCACCAGTTGCAGGATCTGCGCTTCGCTTTGCACGCGATTGACCGCAGCCTGCACATCGGGGTCGAAGTCCTGCACGCCGAAGCTCAGGCGATTGAAGCCCAAGTGGCGCAGGGTGTTGATGCGCTCGACGCTGATGGTGCGCGGGTCGACCTCGATGGAGAACTCATGGGCGTCGCTGTCATCCAGGCTGAAGTTGTCCGCCAGGCAGGCCATCAGTTCGGCCAGTTGCGTGTCATCCAGATACGTCGGGGTGCCGCCGCCCAGGTGCAATTGAGTCAGGCGTCGCGAGCGCTCGAACAGCGCGCCTTGCATCTGGATCTCGCGCTTGAGGTATGCCACATACTCGACGGCACGGTGGGTCTTGCGGGTGATGATCTTGTGGCAGCCGCAGTAGTAGCAAAGGCTTTGGCAGAACGGAATATGGATGTACACCGACAACGCCTTGGGCGCTGCCATCTGGTGACTGGCGCGCACGGCCTGGTGATAGTCGTCCAGGGCAAACGCGCTGTTGAACTGCGGCGCGGTCGGGTACGAGGTGTAGCGTGGCCCCGGGCGGTCGTACTTGTGCACCAGGGCACGGTCGAATTCAAACGCCGTCATGGTCGATCACCTCGTCGTTGGCGCTGACGGGGGTGGCGAGCGCCGCCCGTTCGAACAATGCGCAGATGGCATCCACCTGGGGCAGGCCCGCAGGCAGCAGCCAGATAAACGTTGGCGACAACTCGAGCAGACCGTCGCGGTGCAAGGCCTCCAGCAGCGGCCAGAGGTTGGCGAAATAACGCCGGAACACCAGGCCGTAACGGCGCTCCACGGCCTGGATATTCAGTTCCAGGTCACAGGCCAGGCGTTCGGCGACATGCAGGCGCACCGGGTCGACGGCCTCGCGAAACCAGCCTCGGCACGTGGCTGGTTGACCACTGGCCAGCTGCTCACGGTAGTGGCGCAGGACCGTCGTGTTCTGCGCGCACAATGTGTCGATCTGGCTGATGGCGCCCAGGCCGAAGCCGATGTGGTCACAGTAACCGTGCAGGGTAAAGCCTTCGCAGTTACGGCTGAGGCGACCGCGTTCCTGGGCCTGTTTGAGGTCATCGTCGGCGCGGGCGAACTGCCCCAGGCCGATGTAGTGATACCCGGCGGCGGCCAGGTGTTCAAAGCCGCTGCGGCGCATCGCGCTTTTATCCGCCGCGCTGCAAAACGCCTGGGCTCGGCGGCCCTGGTAGCGCACCGGAGGCTGGGCGTAATCGAACAGCTGCAGGCGGTCGGGCTCCAAGGCAATCAGGCTGGCCAGTTTCAGCTCGAAACTGGCCGGCGTCTGCCAGGCATGACCGTAGCCGAGGTCGATGTTCACCGAGCGAAACCCGAAGGTGCGCGCCGCATCCACCAGCGACTCGATGGGCGCCGGGTCCTGGTACCGCGCCTGGCACAGCGGGTCGTCGCGGCTGGCGTCCGGCACGCCGATGCTGGCGTGGTTGAAACCCTGCTCGCGCAACAGGCCCAGGGTCGCCCAGTCCATGTGCCAGGGGTCGAGGTCGATACGGTAGTCGCCGCGGTCGTGGTCGAGAAAGTTGAAGCGGCTGTGCAGGTGTTCCAGCAATGTGCGCACCTGCTCGATCGTCGGCGTGGTACCGCGCAGGTGAAAGTGTTCGACTGGTTGGCGCGGGCCGAGCTGGCAGCCGATCAGCTGGATTTCCTCGGCAAGGCTGCGCAGGTAGTCGGCGCCGCAGTCAGGCGTGGGCCAGTGCAGGTTCAACGCCAGGGGCCGTTGGCGCTGGCGGCTGTCGCGCAGGGCCCGCAACAGGTCGAGGGAACCAACGCCGGCATGGAAGCGGCGCGTGTCCATCTGGCACGCCAGGTCCAACACGCCGTGATCCTGACGAAAGCGGGTGGGATGAAGATGGGTGCGCATGACGGACTCCGGAGCGGGCGGCGGTGCTGCATTGTCCGGTGTGACCGCGCCGGGCACCTTGATGTGCATCAAGGTCGTTACCAGCTCAGGTAAAACATGCCCTTGGCCAGCAGCACAATGGCGACCATGTGCGCGAACAGGCTCAGGTGAATGAAGCGGCTATAGCGCGCACTGACCTTGCCCCAGCGCATCCGCGCCATGGTCACCAGAAAGTGCAGCAGCACGCTGGCGGCCAGGATCAACTTGAGGCTCAGCAACGTGCCGAACGAGGACGCCAACGGTGCCGACAACGCGGGCAGGTAACGCAGCCAGACCATGCCGAGCCCGGCGCCGAACAGCACCAGCAACACCCACGGCATCAACGCCCGGGCACGCCGGGCGACGCCCTGCTCCACCAGTACCATCACCCGAATCGGCAAGTGCTGGTGCAGGTGCCCCAGGATCAGCACCTCGAAAAACACCGTGCCGATAAAAATCAGCGCGGCGAACAGGTGGGCCAATAGCAACAGGAGGTAGAGCATGGGAGCCTCGCAGAGGAACCGGCCGTGGGAAGTCCAGTGTGCGGGCTGGCGCACGGGGCGGCCTTGATGCCGGTCAAGCGTTGCTCCTGCTCGGCCTACAGCAACGGGAGGCTGTAGCTGACGATCAGCCGCGTCTCATCCTTGTCGGCGGTGTCATTGCCGCGCAGCACCGCGCTGCGCCAGGTCAGGCCCAGGCCCTTGAACGTGCCCGTGGGGAGCACGTAGTCGACGCGCAAATCGCGCTCCCACTCGCTGTTGTCGCGACGCGCCGCACGGATGTTGCTGCCGTGGATATAGGTCACGCTCGACTTCAGGCCCGGAATGCCCAGGCCGGTAAAGTCATAGGTGTAGTTACCCACCGTGGCCTGCTCCCCGGCGTTGACGAACTTCAGCGACTGCGCGTTGGTGATCAGGTACAGCGAACGGCCCTGGCCCTGGTTGATGTGGGGGAAGTCACTTTCGCCGGTGGTTTTCTGATACCCCAGGCCCACGGAATGCCCGTACACGCCATAGGTCAACATCGCGCTCCACAGGCGGTTGTCGACCTTGCCGGAGTTGACGCCCGGCGCGTAATACCCGGAGCTGACATAGCCTTCACCGCGCCCGGCGGCGCTGCCGTTCTTGCCGTCGGCGGTGCTGTAGAAGTAACGCAGATCGGTCTTGAGCTGCCCCACCGGCAACTGCCAGTTGTGCACCAGGCCGACAAAATGCTGTTGGTAGAAATTCTCCAGGGTCGCGTAGTAGTACTGCACTTGCAGTTGCTTGCTGACGGCGTAATCCACCCCGCCGTAGTAGAACTGGTTGCTGAACTTGCCCTTGGCCGGGTCGTTGGCACCGGCGATCGACATGCCCTGGCCGTTGCTGGAGTTGCGGTCCAGTACCTGCTCCATTTTACCGGCGATCAGGTTGAAGTCCTTGAGGTCCTTGGAGTCGACCTGGTAGCCACGGAAGGTCTGCGGGAGCAAGCGGCCGTCTTCGGACATCAGCACCGGCATCTTCGGCACCAAGGTACCGACTTTGAGTTGGGTCTGGGAGAGGCGCACTTTGCCGGTGGCGCCGGTCTTGCTGAAGTCATTGGCAGCCTTGCCATCGGATAACGGGAAGACGCTGCCAGGGGTGTTGTCTTCACCGGCCTTGCCGGCACGCCCCGAGGCGTCCAGGCGCAGGCCGTACATCGCTTGCAGGTCCAGGCCGAAGCCCACCAGGCCATCGGTAAAACCGGACTGGTAGTTGAACATGAAGGCCTGGCCCCACTCCTTGTCCGAAGGTGCCTTGGTGTTGCGGGTGTCCTGGTTGTAATAGAAATTGCGCAGGTCGAGGGTGGCTTTGCTGTCATCGATAAAACCCGATGCAGCCGCCTGCTGCGCGGCGCCGAGGGAGACGGCGAGCGCCAGGCACGTGGTGTGTTTCATGAAGGCTCCGTGAAGTGATTGAGGCGACCCCGTTACAGCCCAACCCTGTTCTTTGTCGGTCGGGTGGTGCTGCATTCAACGGGTGCGCGCACGGTATAGCGTTGGGCCGTGGGGAAACAGCCGCTAAAACCGTCAATCACTTTTGCGGTTTACGTAACAATCCCGGTCGCCTGTGCGGCGTTCAAGGCACCGGTAACCAGCCCTGGAATCCCCCCGGGGAGGCGAGCGGACACCAGGCAAAATCCCATTCCGTGGCAGGGAGTACCTGTTGTTCGGCGCCGGGAACGCGCGCGGCCTTCCAATCGAACACTGTCGAGCCCTGCCAGGCCAGCACCACCCCCTGGGCCTGGCTGTCATCCGTACTGATCCAACGCGCCGCCGCCGCTGCCATGAAGGTTTCGATGGGTTCTTCATCAATCTGCCCGCGATACGGCGAGGCCAGCAGCCAACGGCAGACGTTCAGGTGCCAGGTCCAGTCCTGGGCCGGCTGGTTGCGATAGGCCCAGGTCATGAAGCTGCGAAACAGGTTCAGGCCCTCGGGCGGGTCGAGCTTGAGCAGCGTCGGGCAGATGTCGAACACGGTGTGCCAATACGGCAACAGGCGTGCATCCAGGTGTACAAAGCAGCGGGCATTGCTCGGGTAGTCCGGCCGTGCCGTTTCCACGCGCGGGCGACGGGACGCCTGGCTGACCAGGCGACTGGCGCCTGCAGGCAAGTGATGGTTCATAAAGCGCACTCACTGTCGTGACGATAGAACGCCCCCTGGTCACAGGAGGCCCAAGGCACACGTCAGAAGGCGGGGGATGCGCGGGGGTTGGCCGAGGGCCAGGAATAACGCGGCGGCGCCTTGTTGCGCCGCTCATGGGCCGGGCGTGGGGTTTGCCCCAGGCCCAGCAGCCAGGCCAGGCCGATCAGGAACACCAGCGCGACGCTCACGGCATTGCACACCGGGCAGGCAAAGTAGTTCGAGATGTTACTGGACGACGGCGCGCCCAGCCCTTTGTCGGAAAGTGGCGCCTGTTTGCCGTCCACCGCGCAGAACGCGCCACCGATCCCATTGAGCTGCTGGCCCATCATCTGGCCATGGCCCAAACCGCACACGAACAGGTTCATCAGCACGCAGAAGTACAGGGTCCAGACAATCAGGGAACGGTCGGGGTGGCTCAATTTCATGGCGGCGACTCTACCACCAGAGCCGCAAAAGGATGAAGCGCGGCGTGCCCCTGTGGCAGAACGTCGCAGATTACGCGGGCTGGCCAGGGTTGGTAGACTTGGCGCCCTCCTCGTTTACTCCTATTCAAAGCCTGCCGAGTTGATTTCGCGCAATGCGGGCGTTTCACAGGATGCACCGTTGATGAGTACGTTATTCACCCGCCGCAAGGTTCTGACCGGCATGGGCCTGTTGGGTCTGGGCCTGCTGGCCGGTTGTGACAACAGCCCCCGATTGAACTTCAGGTACGGCAAGGACTTGAGCGACAAGATCATGGGCCGCACCTTCAAGCTCAAGAACACCGAGGGCGACACCGTCACCCTCAGTTCCTACCGTGGCCTGATGCCGGTGGTGTTCTTCGGTTTCACCCAGTGCCCGGCCGTGTGCCCGACCACGCTGGCCCGCGCCGCCCAGGCCAAGAAGCTGATGGGCCGTGACGGCGAGATCATGCAGGTGATCTTTATCACCCTGGACCCGGAACGCGACACGCCGGAGATTCTCGACAAGTACGTCAAGGCCTTCGACCCCAGCTTCGAAGCGCTGTACGGCACCCCGGAAGAAATCGCCGTGGCCGCCAAGGAGTTCGGGATCTTTTATGAAAAGATCCCCGCCGGCGACACCTACACCCTGTCCCATACGGCCACCAGTTTTGTCTTCGACACCCGTGGCAACCTGCGCCTGGGCTTGCAGGCATCCCTTACCGCTAAAGAGTGCGCAGAAGACCTGCTCACCGTCATGGAGGTCTGCTAATGACTGCCGTTCAACACCTCAAACGCACCCTGATCGGCCTGTCCCTGCTGGGCCTCGCCGCCCACGCCAGCGCCCAGGTGCAAGTGACCGACGCCTGGGTACGCGCCTCGGTGCCGGGCCAACCGTCCAGCGGCGCGTTCATGACCGTGACCGCCGACAGCGACAGCAAGCTGCTCAGCGTGGCCTCGCCGGTGGCCAAGGACGTGCAGATCCATGAGATGAGCATGAAGGACGACGTGATGCGCATGGGCCCGGTGGACTCGGTGGCCCTGCCGGCGGGCAAGGCGGTCAAGCTCGACCCCGGCGGTTACCACGTGATGCTGATGAGCCTGACCGGCCAGATCAAGGAAGGTGACCAGGTGCCGCTGACCCTGACGGTGCAGGACGCCAAGGGCGAGAAGCAGACCGTTGAGGTTCAGGCCAAGGCGCGTGGGCTGGATGGCATGGACCATAGCAAGATGCATTGATGGGTTCAGCGCACCTCGCAATCAACGGTACTCGCTCCGCCGGCGCTGGCAGGGGAGCCCTGCGGCCCCATAGATTGGCTGAATGCGGGCGGTGGGGCGAACGAAATGCCGGGGTTCTTCGGTAACACCGCAGGAGGTGACATGGAGTTCGGCGTGAATCCGAACTGGCCGGGCATGAAACTCTGCGAACCGCCCCCGTTCGTTAAGTTGATCCGACCGTCGAGAACCTGCACGTATAAACCTGGCACCTGCATTGGCGGCAAGGGCGGACTGGACGGACCGGGCACAAACGTCACCGCAAGCGAAGCCCTGCCTTGCGCCGCCCATGACTCCGCCGAAGCCAGGACATTGGCCAGGCGATAGACATAGCGCGCCGAAACCGCAGCGACAACGGCCGTGTAAGAGGCATCGGCCTGCCCGGCCGATGACGCCAACCCCGCCGCCAGGCTGTTCAGCCGGGACGCAGCGCGCGTCGCCACGACTACCGCCGGCTGGTAATACACCACCACGCTGGCCGATTGCAGGCCGATCCGGCCACTGGGCGTGATCAACGTCGAGCGATCCTGGCTGCGCTTGCCCAGCAACCCGCCATCCGAGCGCAACCCGCCGTGTTTCAGGGTGAACACCACCGCATCGGCAGCAGGCGAAGCCGCATCGTAGGCAAACCTGTCTACGCTCAGCACGGTCCCCGGCTGCAACGTCAACAGGCTGTCGTCACGCAGGCGGACTTGCGCATAGCCCTTGCCCTGGGTCGATAACGTGTCGCCGACTTCCACCCCCGACTGCTCGCCCAGCACGCGCATGCTGCCGTCGAGCTTCTTGACGAACAACGGCCCGCTCAGATGAATCACGGTACCGGCCACGGGGGCGGCCTGAACCCAGGTCGCTGCACTCAGCAGTGTCAGCAACAGCAATGCGTTAATTGCAGAACAGCTTTTTAGCGGGTTCATGTTGAGTGCCCTGGTCAGTGGAGGCGCCTGTATTGTCTTCCGACGTTTTAGCCGGTGTTGAAATGCCCGGCTTTTTTCCACCGGAAATACCGGAGGAGGTAGTGTCCATGACTGAGGAGAACGACACGTTCACGGTCTTAATTAACTGATTCATTGCTGTTTGCACCGGCTTGTTCGGCTCACTCGCCGTCGGCGGCGACAGCACCTGGCACAACGCCGAGTTCGGCGCCAACGTACACATATCGGCGCGGGGCGGCACTGCGACAGGCGCCGGATTCTCGACCGGCGGCCGGTCGACGTCAGTGATCGTCAAGCGCCCGCCAGCGGTGGGCTGCCCCTCGGTAAACACCCGGCCACTGCCGCTGGCCGTGCCCGCACCGTCATGGTTGGCGGCCAGGGTGATATCCCCACTGAACTGGATCAGCGAATTGACACGGATGTCGTTGCCCGCCTGGGCCGTGAGGCCGACACCGGTGTTGGTGTTGTTGACGCCCGTGTAGAACGTGATGTCGTGGGTGGCTTGCAACAACACATTGGAGGTCGCGTTGGACAGCAGGTCGGCATCGATTTCACTGTCTGCGCCCGGCGCATTGGCGAAAGCCGACACGTCCCCCAGGGACGCCGAAGGGCCGGACAGGAACGAGGTGACCAGGATATTCGCCGGGTCCAACTGCCAGAAGCCCGCTGTGCCGTTGGCCGCGCGCGTGTCGACCCGTGCACCCGCCACATCCAGGAAATGCCCGGACGTCTCGATCAGGCCGCCCTTGCCCGACGCCGCCCCACCGCGGGCCGACAGCGTGCCGTAGACGCGCGCGGTGTCATTGCCCCACACGATGATCCTGCCGCCATCGCCACTGGCCAGGGCGTCGGCCGAAATCCGCGCGTCCTGGCTCACATAACTTTGCCGGGCATTCAGTACGGCCGGGTTCTTGCCCTGGTAGTCACCGCCAATCAGCACACGGCCACCGCCGCGTTGGCCGCTGGCGTCGATGCGCGCATTGCCCATCACGCCGACCTGCTCGCCCAACACCTGGATGTCACCGCCACACTCGACGCCCGTGGCGGTGGTGCTGCTACCGGCTTCGAGCAAGGTGGTGCGGCTGGACTTGAGCACCACCTTGCCGTTGGCGCCGACCACGGCACTGTTGGCGTTCAGCGTGCCGCGCTGGTTGACCAGCGCGCCGTAGATACCGATGTTGCCGCCTTGGGCGATCACGGTGCCCAGGTTCAGCGCCTGGTCCTTTTCCGCCGACACCACCACGTGCATGCCCGGATTAGTGGAGTCCACCAACTGCACCGAGTGCCCCGCCGCCAGCACCGTTTCGCCCTGGGGCGTGGTGATGATGCCGGTGTTGTTCACGTCCGGCGCGATCAGGTACACCTGGCCACCCGACGGCGTGGTGATCGCGCCCTGGTTACTGACCTGGCCGGCGGGCCCATCAGCGGAGAAACGCCGGTTGCCCGAGAGGAAGTCCGCGTTGGAAATCGCCAGGCTCGACGCCACCAGGCCGCCGACATTGATCTGCGCCCCGGCACCAAACACGATGCCGTTGGGGTTGATCAGGAACACCCGCCCGTTGGACTGCAAGGTGCCGAGGATCACGCTGGGGTCCTGGCCAGTGATGCGGTTGAGCACGCTGCTGTTGCTGCTCTGTTGCAGAAAACGCACCAGCTCGCCTTGGGCGATGGAAAAGCTCGACCAGTTGATGATTGCATTGGGGCTGTTGGTGACGGTCAGGGTGTTGCCATCCTGGGTGAATGTCACCTGGCCGTTGACGATCACCGGGTTGACCGGGGCCGCCGCCGCGCTGGTTGCCATCACCAGGGAGAGCGCCATCAAGGTAAGTTTGAATGTCATGGCACCCTCAAAAGGCCAGGCTGAGACGGACATGCAGGCGATCATCGCCGCGCTGGGTATCACTGGCTTCGGCGTGCAAGGCATGGCCGTAATCCATTTGCAGATTGAGGTTGCGCCGGTAGATCAGGCGCACGCCCAAGCCGGTGCTGCTCAGGCTGATGTGCTCGAACTCGCCGGGCAGTGCGTTGTTACGGGTCAGGTAACCAGCGTCATAGAACGCCAGGGCACGGCACTGCCAGCTGCCGCCCAGGCACAGCGGTGGCGTGTAGGCTTCCAGGTTGCCGACCACACCCGAGTCGTTGCTCACCTCGCGCTCACGGAAGCCACGCACTGACGCCGCACCGCCGGCGCCAAACTGCTCGCCGGGCACCAGGGCATCCTTGGTGTACTGGCCGTTCAACGCCGCGCGCAACTGCCAGGCGGCCGGCAGGATCTGCGTGATGCTCGTCGCGAACCGCAACGCCGTGTAGTCATCCCGCGCATGGGCGCGCGCCAGGTCGAAATCGCGCTGCTGGCCCTTGGACCCGCCGGGAATGTTGTGCAACAGCGACAGGCCGATATTCGCGTCGCCATCCACCCGTACCCAGGTGCCCTGGTAACCCAGGCTGATGGGGTGCACGGTGATGTCGTTGCCCAGTTGCACATCGAACAGTTCCAGGCTGCTTTTATAGGCCTTGTAGTCGACGCCATAGACCAGCTTGGATTGGTAATTGCCCACCGTCGCCAGGTTGTGGTTGTAGCGCGTGCCGAAGATCGTGCCACGGCCGCTCACGGCCAGGTCGAAGATGCCGGCCGTCACGGTGCCGCTGTCAACGTCCGAGTAGCTGGTGAAAAAGTCCATGGAGTCGCCCAGCGCATACAGCGGCAGGTGGTAGCCCAGGCCGTAGACACTGACACGCTCGGGCTTCTCCACGGTGGTGGTGTATTGCAGGCTCATCACCTGGTCGCGGCCGAACATATTGGCGTTTTGCAGCACGGCGCCGATGTAGGTCCGCCCGGTTTCCTTCGAGCCGCTGTTATCCAGGTTGAGGGCCGCGTTCCACGGCGACTCATCGCTCACCTGCAGGTCGGCGTCCACTGTATCGCTGGCGGCGCTGCTCTTGAGCTTCATCACAGTCTGCTTGGCCGGGTTCTCGTTGGCCAGCTTGAGGCTCTTGGACACCGCCGCCAGGTCCGGCGAGGTGCCTTCTTGCAGCGCCGGCAGCGACTGGCGCACGTTGGCCGTGCTGAAATGCCGGTTGCCGGCGACCGTTACCTGGCCAATCCGCACCTGCACCACGTCCAGTATCACCACGCCGCCATTCAATTCCTGCTCGGGCAGGTCGACACGCACCAAGGGGTAGCCGAGCCGATGGAAGGTGTCTTCGAGCGCCTCCTGGGCCTTGGCCACATCGCTGAAATCGCGTTGGGCCCCCTCGAACGGCGCCACGGTTTGCGCCAGCGCACTGGCGGGCAGCAACGTATTGCCGCGCACTTCAAAGCGGGTGATGTCAAAGCGTGGCGACAGGGGCTCGCTATCAGCGGCCACTGCAAAGGAGGTGCACACCGCCAATGAGGCGGGCACCAGCAAGAGCATGAAACGGTCGATCATGGGTTGGCCCTTAGGCAGCGTGCGATTTAAACGACTTACGCTGCGTTAGGCGCCAGCAGGGGCAGGCCCCGGCGCAGAGTGTAGCCACTACATTGCCACTGCGATAGACAGAGCCCCCATGTTTTCGAGGGGTTTGCAGGTTTAATCCACAATAAACAGCTTGGCCCCCGTGGCAGTCGATGAACGATGCCCTTCCATGTCATTGCCCACCTGGTAACTCATACCGGCCGTCAGCGTGAACTGGCGGCCGTCTTCCAGCTCCGTGTGCAGCTCGCCTTCCAGGCACAGCAGCACATGCCCGCGCGTGCACCAGTGATCGGCCAGGTAGCCGGGACTGTAATCGACCCTGCGCACGCGGGTGGTGCCGAAGTGGCAGGTGCGCCATGAGGCACTGCCGGTCAGGCCGGGGTGAAGATCGGGTTCGACGGTGGACCAGTCGGTGATGCCAAACGGGACAGCGGTGAGTTCCATGGTGTGCTCGGTTGTCAGTTAACGTGGCTGGAGGCTATCCACCTGACGGCGCGCACGATAGACACAGATCGCGTGGTTTTGTGGGATACAGGCGAGCGCGCTTGTTATCCTGCCGACCTTGCTCCCAAGGACGCGTGCTGATGCAGATCGACCCCGCCTACATCCTGTTTGAGACCGAGCACTGGCTGCTCAACCATCACCTGGCTTCGAAGCTGCCGGGTTACCTGATGCTGGGCGCCAAGGCGCCAATTGATTCCCTCGCCGATATGCCGGAGGCGGCGTTGGCCGAATTGGGTGGACTGCTGGCGAAAACCCAGCGGGTCATGGAAGCACACCTCAAGCCCAAGTGGTTGTATATCAGCCGCTATGGGCATATGCCGGGGTTCCCGCTGCACTTTCATTTCATCCCGGTGTATGACTGGGTGGAGGATGCATTCTGGCGGGATGAGCGTTATCGGCGGTTGCAGGGTTTGGGTTCGCAGGACCTGGCAAAATGGCGCGGAACTGACCCTGTTTGTGTGGCGGGAGTTTGGCGAGAGCCTGATGCCGCCGGTGATCCACGGGCCTTCAGTAGCGCAGGTTATCGGGAACTTGCGCGCGCATTTGCGTCACTGATGCAGGTGTTTTTTCATCGGAATACACGCCAACTGCAACCCCGACGGCGAGTGGTAAATCGCCTGCTCATCGCCCACGTAGCCACACGCGCGATAAAAACTCGCAGCATTCAACGTCGCGTCCAGCACCACCTCTTCAATCGCCAGTTCCCGTGCGACATGCTCTAGGTGATCCAGCATCGCCTTGCCATACCCGCGCCCGGTGAATGCGGGCAACACGAACAGCGCGCCGACTTCGTTGTTGGCCGGGTCGAGCATGCCGGTGGCCACCGGTTCACCGTTCAAGCAACCCAGGTAGAACGATTTTTCCATCAGCGCGCGGTAGCCGTCCTCGGCCTTGCCGCGGGTCCAGAGCGCCATTTGTTCGACGGTGTAGGCGCCGATGCATTGAGCTCGGATGGCTTGCAGGCGGATGTCGAATGCCACTTCGGCGTCCGCCTGCGTGGCGCGTTTTATCTCCAGCATTTCAATCTCCGTCCATGACTTCATCGTGCCATTAGCACACGTGTGCTAATCGACCCTTCTCCCCTGCAACGCTATATTCCCAGCACTTCCAACGCCCCCACCAGCACCGTGCATCGATAGCGCGAAGGCTTTTTTCGCGTTGGAAAAACCATAACAACCCCAAGGAAGAAGCACCATGAAACTGCACTCCCCCGTTACCCGCCTCACCCTGCTCGGTGCGTTAATCATCGGCGTGGCCGGCTGCAGCAATATCAAGCCCACCGAAGACAAGCTCAAAACGCTGTCGGAAACCAACCTGGGCGAACCGGTCAAGCGTATTTCCAATGTGCGCAGCGACTCCATGACGACCTATTACATCGCCAGCACCGCGTCCGGTGACTACAACTGCGTGCTCTCAAGCGGCGTCGGTGGGGCATTGCATGCGGTAGGAAGCTTTGGCCTGATAAAGCCCTCAGCCTACTGCCAACCCAAAGGCGCACGAGGTAACCCACTGCAGGGGTTCACTCAGTAACGGCCTCCCGGCTCAAGTCTCGCAGAACACCGCGCAGCTCAGTTGGGCGCACTGGTTTGGAGAGAATAGCGATCTGACGGTCGTGCAACGCGGCCTGGATTTTCTCCACATCGTGCCCGGTGAGGATCAATGCCGGGACCGCCCAGCCGCGTTGTTCGCGCAGGGCATCGATGCATTCGATCCCGGTGGCATGGTTGCCCAGGTCGTAGTCGGCGACGATGATGTCGCAGTCGCTGACCAGATCGCGCCCCGAGGATTCTGCCTGGACGTCGCAGCCCCAGCGCTCCAGCAGCGCCTGGGTGGCGAGCATTACGTTGTGATCATCTTCCACCAGACACACTTTCAAGCCGGTCAGCAGGCCGGCCTGGCGTGTTTCATCACGAGATACCGCTGCACGCGGCGCGGTGGCCAGGGGCAGGCCGTGCAGGCTCACGGAGGTACCATGGCCAACCCGTGAACGCAGACGCACTTGTATGCCCATCAACTGCCCCAGGCGCTTGACAATGGACAGCCCCAGGCCCACGCCTTCAACGTCTTTGTCACGTAGCTGGCGCACCCGATAAAACTCCTCGAAGACCTTTGACAAATGCTCCTCGGAAATCCCTCGCCCCTGGTCATGAATTTCCACCGCCAAGCGGCCGTCGCGAACGCGCACGCCGATCAGCACTGGCCGTTGCGCGCCGTATTTGAAGCAGTTGGACAGCACGTTCTGCACCATGGTCGCCAACAGCGCAGGATCAATCAGCACCCAGTGTGCGCAGGGTCGCAAGCGCAATTGCACGCCAGCCCACCGCGCGGCTTCGGCGTTCTGACGCACCAGGTCGGCGAGAAATTCGCCCAGTTGCACAGCCTGGGGTTTGGGCAACAGACGGCCGTTGTCGAGGGTGTAGAGGTCGAGAATCGAGCGAAACAGCTGGGATACGTTAAGCAGTGAACGATCGATATTGTCTACCAGCCGCCGCTCTTCATCGCCCAGCCGGGCCTCGCGCAGGCATGCGGTGAACAGGCCGATGGAGTGGATCGGCTGGCGCAGGTCGTGACTGGCCTGGGCGAGGAAGCGGGATTTTTCCAGGTTGGCGGCGATGGCTTGCTCGGAGGCCTTGCGCGTGCGCTCCAAGAGGATATGCGCATACACCGGAATCACCGTGCTGGTGATCATCAGCATCAAAACCATGAACGGTTGTGCCTGCCACAGCGGCGTAAGCCGGTACACGACCAACAGCGCCAGCAACGCCAGTGCCGTGGCGATTGCCAGGTAGCGCGAACCATAGCGCATGCCGTTGCCCAGGTTGACCCACACCATCACCGCGTACAGTGGCAGCGCCGCCTCCCCTCCCACCACCAGGCCGAACGAGGTCCCGGTGTAGTCATGGATCATGCCGAAAATACGCCGTGCCGGGTAATGCCCGGGCCACCTTGCAATCACTTGACGCAAGACGATGGAGGCCAGCAGGAACACAAAGATATACAGGACCACCGGCAGGTAGGTGTCCAGCGAATGCCCAGGCAAAAAACCAAGCAGGCCGATATACACAATGGCGATGGCGGCCACCACAATGCGCAGGTTGGCCTGGTCGAGTTCGGAGTTGGTCTCAAGACTCACGGGGTACGTCCTTGTATGGCAGTCGTCATAACCTTTGCGCGTCGCAGGCAAGCCCTGGCCGCAGTGGTAAGGTAGCATGCCACAGCACAACGTTGCCCCAGGGAGGAGCACACCATGACCGGCCGCATCATCATCGCCGACGACCACCCGATGTTTCGCGAAGGCATGCTGCGTACCGTGCAACGCCTGCTGCCTGATGCCCTGGTGCAAGAGGCCGGCGAGCTGGACGCGGTGCACACGCTGCTCCATGAGGGCGGCGAAATCGACACGCTGATCCTGGACCTGCGCTTTCCCGGCCTGACCTGCATGAGCCAACTGGGCGAACTGCGTCAGCAATTGCGGCGCACCACCCTGATCGTCGTGTCGATGGTGGATGACCCGGCGCTGATCGCCCAGGTAATGGCTCTGGGCGTCGATGGGTTTATCGGCAAGAACATCCCCCCCGACGAAATAGGCCAGGCGCTGCTGGCCATCCGCGAAGGCGAAGTGCTAGTCAAGTTCACGCCCTCGGGCCTGCTGCCCCTCCAGACTCACGCCCTCACCGCCCGCCAGCAGGACGTACTACGTCTGATCGCCCAAGGCAAGACCAATAAGGAAATCGCCAAGGCCCTGGCTATCTCGCCGTTTACCGTGCGTATCCACGTGTCATCGTTGCTGCGCACGCTGGACGTACCGTCACGGGCAGCGGCAGCGGTGAAGTATTTCGGGGAGTTCTGAACGTGGCCGACGCCAGGGCGGGCCTTTAAGCGATTGAGGTGGCTTTTGTGGACACCCACGTGGATGGAGACAGTTGGAGCTCTCGGTTGCACCTCGGCTAGCGGCACTTTATAGTTCGCCGCGTCGCCGGCTTTGGTCAGCGGCAGGGTTTCGCAGCCCTACAAAATAGAATCAACCTGCACAGTCATCAGACCCTCAGGCGGAGTACGCCTGCGTCTCGCTTTATGGCGGCTGTGCGTGGGAGACCTTCGGGTCTGCCGGGTGTGATTCTTCCTGGTCTGCGAACCCGCGCACAGTTGCCACCCAATCTGTTTCGCAGCAGCAAGGTGGCAGTTCTTTTTAGCCAAAATAGAATCGAACCTTATGACAACTCAACACCCGCCCCGCCGCTTCACCCCCATGTCCCAAACCGCAACCGACTACCCCGTGCTGCTGATCGACAGCGACGCCCCACTCAGCGAGCTGCATGCCTGCGCCAGTGAGCGTCTCAACGCCACCCTCGCCTACCTGCACCTGATGGCCTGTTCCAACGTGTCCGACTATGCCGAGCACGACATCAACACCGTTGCCAATACCGCCCGGATCATGGTCCAGGATGTGGCGGATGTGTTTACGGTGATCGAGCGTCGAGGGCTTGGTGCGCCTGCGGTGAGTTGATGTGATTTGAGCGGTGAGGAAACCCGCTGTGGCGGGTTTTCTGGTTCCGAGGATCTGTAATTTGAGCAAGACAAGGACTTGAGGGCAAACCACTAAACTGGAGGAACTGAACCCTCCGCTCGACGCGCTATACCTCAAAGCCACTCAGTGACGCACGCGGATGAAGCTCCAGCGTTAGCCAAATCAATTGAAACCAAACCTAGACAAATAAATAAAAATCGCAGTATTCGAAGCAAGCTGTATTTTCTGCCTACTTTTCCCACGTTTACCATCGAATAATGCCAATTCCCGCCGCCTGATCCTCCCCCTAGGCTCACTTCCCCACACAAGGAAGTGAGCCCGTCATGTCTGAACGCGCCTACCCGATCACCGAAGAAGAACAACTCAAACGGCGAATCCTCACCCCGCAGCCATCGCGTGTGTCCTATTCGCCACCTATCGATTTATTCATCCCACCCCCAGCCCCAATGCCTAAGCCAACCAGGCCTCCCGGCTGCACCTTCCTCAAACCCTGCCAACTGCCAGATGGCCTCACTCACTATACGGACCCCGACGGTTACGTACCGCTGGAGTTGATCAGCGAGTATGGCCATTTCAGCCTGTTGGGTGGACGCGAGATGGACACCCGGGGCGCAGTACACCTGCGCCAGATCGGTGGCAGCGCCTTGCCGGTCGGTTTGGGGCAGCTGGCGTTGCGTACGGTGGTGGTGGAGTCGGCTGTCGCCGCCGCTGGATCTATAGCCGCTGGCTTGTTGGCCGGTGTAGTGGGGTTGGCTTGGCCGGGAGAGTTGGGCGATAGCGCATTGTATAGCGAAGAGCAGTTGCACTCGGTGCAGCGAGCACGGTCGCAGATGCGCCTGCATACCGGTGTCAAAGGCGGAGGCAAGCTTAGACCCCGCAGGAAAGAGCCAGGCTATATCTACGAGTGGGACTTCGAACGAGGCAAAGTTGAGAAGTACACCAAGAGAGGCAAACACTTGGGCGAGTTTGACCCTATTACAGGTGAACGAACCAAAGACGCAGACGACACAAGGAGGATAGATCCATGAAGCATCTGATCTACGTAGTTCCAGCGGGAAGCGAGAATATTTCGACTGAAATTGCGCTCGACTTAACAGCCGCCGATTTGCTTCCTATCATGGGCTGGGAGGATGAAAACGATTGTGTCTATGACTACCTGCTTACACCACAACAAATAGACAGCATCGAAAAACTCACTTTATTGGACTTTCCAAAAAATGCATCGCTGTATCTGGCGTGCGATGCCTAACCGCCAGACAAAGTGGTCGCCAGCCAAGCACTTGATAGCGTCTGTACCACCTCCATCGCGGCATCGCTAAAGCTCGAGCGCTCCCACAGAGGGATCCTGCGTTGTGCGTCAGGCGCTTAGTCGCTTAACCATCGGTATACACGCCAGGGCCAGCCCCGACGGCGCATAGTAAATCGCCTGCCGCTCCCCCCGCATATCCACACGCCCGATAGAAGCTCGCTGCATTCAACGTCGCATCCAGGCAGCCCTCGCCTACCTGCACCTGATGGCCTGTGCCAACGTGTCCGACTATGCCGAGCACGACATCAATACCGTTGCCAATACCGCCCGGATCATGGTCCAGGATGTGGCGGATGTGTTTACGGTGAGTTGATGTGATTTGAGCGGTGAGGAAACCCGCCTTGGCGGGTTTTCTGGTTTTTGAGGCCTACACCCAAACGGGGGTAATACCGGCAACATTTCCATTCACTCAGCGCCCTGGATGCCAGGAACCTTGCACGTTGAATCGGCCACTCAGTGAAGCGATCAATCCAACCCTCAAACTTACAGGTAATTACCATGCAAGGTATTCAACCCCCTCCTTCCTCCCACACCCCGCCGACACGGCCGGAAGCGCCTGAAGCGTTGCGTATGCCCCCTGCGCCAGGCATGCCGGACCGAGACGTCATCCGAGTCATTGTCACCGATGACAATATGTCTGCAACGACGGAGCTCTTTCATGAACTGGCCAAGCAGAACGGAATATCCGACGCCAGTGTGAGCGTTGGTTCGCCTCATGTTGCTGACTACACCACCCCGCCACAAAGGGTGTGGCCGGTCAGCATCAAGTTTCACCCAGACTGTCCCGATGACACATTCAGCCCTGTAAGGCTCGAAAACGTGAACAATTTCGGTAAACAGATCAACGAAGCACTGCGTCACGCCCGGATTGTCGATGTAAGCCCGACAGAATGATGGGGTGGATGCCCCACTGATTCGGGCCGTCGATTTAACTATAAAGAAACCCGCCTTGGCGGGTTTTCTGGTTTCAGGGATCTGTCATTTGAACAAGACAAGGACTTGATAGCGTCTTTACCGCCGCCATCGCCGCGCGAAAGCTCGACGGCTCCCACGAGGGTTCGGCCGCCCAGACCGGGGCCTTGACGAACGAGCCGTTTTTCAAGCTCGTCGCCTCTACCCCGTAGATAACGAGGGCATGCCGGTAGACCGTGCCACAGGGTGGTTTTGTATCTATCATGCGTTCTTTCGTTCACAGCTCCAGGAACCCGCATGCCCGCCCTCACCCTGCGCAACGCCCTACCCGCCGACGCCGCTCGTTGCTTCGAGATAGAAATCACTGCCTATGAAGGCGACGAAGCCGCGACCCTGGAAAAGATCGCCACACGCATTGCGCTATACCCGCAAGGCTTCCTGATCCTGGAAGCCGAGGGCGAGGTGGTGGGGTTTATCAATGGTGGCTGCGCCCATGAAGTGGTGATGTCGGACGAGGCGTTCAAGGAACTGGTGGGGCATTCGGCCGAGGCGCCGAATGTGGTGATCATGTCGGTGGTGGTCGACCCGGCGCATCAGGGCAAGGGGTATTCCAAGGTGCTGATGATCGAGTTCGTGCAGCGCATGCGCGCGATGGGCAAGCGCACGATTCACCTGATGTGCAAGGAACAGCATGTGCCGTTGTACGCGCGCATGGGCTACACCTATGTGCGCCCTTCACCCTCGGATCATGGCGGCATGGCCTGGCATGAGATGGTGATGGCTCTTTAACGCGGCACATTAACAACACGCCTGTTGTATCGCGTTGTGTAGGCGCAAAGAGTCATTACGCACATAAATGAATGACAAGGTTTAAAAACCTGGGGACCAGCGCCAATATCTGACGCCAGACCTCGCACTACGCACCGTTTTTCAAGACACTGCCGATAGCCAAAACCGCCAGTCGCTGAATCTCTGCCACCACAGTTTTAAACCGTTACACCCGTCTAAAACCGCCTGATTGAACGGCCATTCCGGCTTCTGTAGCCTGCGATGCAACTCGCCAAGGCGGGTTCTGTTGGTCTTTTTCTTACGCACTCAGAGAGGTTCAGTGATGTCTTCAATCAATGGTTTTACCCCCCACGCAGCGATGTACCAGGCGGTGGAAATAGGCGGTTTTGATAACGACAAGCCAAGGCACAACCCCCTGGATCAAACAGCCGGGGATGATGCCGAAGTATTCGATCCCAACACCCAAAGCTGGCAACCCACCCAGGCCGCCGGTAACGGTCGATACGCCAACCTCGGTGATCCGTATCGCGAGGCGATAGACTTCGAAGCCAGGCCCGATAACATGGGCGGATGGCCACGCAACTAATACCACCTGGAAGCCGTGATGACTGCACCCCTCATTGAAATCAGCGACCAAGCCGCCTCCGACGCCGAACACCTTCTCGGCAGCGGTCTTGCCGCGTTCAATGAAGCCATCACGGGCTTCAACGATCGCCAGCCACTGTCGGTGTTGATCAAGGATCCCACCACGCGGCAAGTCCTCGGCGGCATCACCGGCAAAACCACCCTGGGCACGGCCTTTCTCGACCTGTTCCACCTGCCCGAGACCCTGCGCGGTACAGGCCTCGGCAGCCGGTTGCTGCAAGCCTTTGAGCACGAAGCCCGGCGTCGCGGCTGCACGAACGCGGTGCTCTATACCCTCAGTTTTCAGGCCCCTGGGTTTTATGAAAAGCATGGATGGGTGCGGTTTGGGGAGGTCCCTTGTGAGCCGGCAGGCAGCAGTCGCGTGTTTCTGTCCAAGCGGCTGTAACGTTCAGGGGGTTGCCAAATAGCCGATTGCCATGGGTCTCGCCCTGGTGGGAATAATGTCAGCCATTGGTTACCAACTCCCCGACGCCCCGCCACCGCCACTGGAGCCACCGCCCCCGGAAGAACGGCTGCCGGAAGAGCTGCCGGAGCTCGAACCGGACCTGCGGAGTGACCTCGAACGACGACCGCCGCGGGGCTTGTCAAAGATAAGGACTGCAGGAAACGGGATCAGGAAAATCACGTACGGCCAATCACCGGCAACGTACTCAAACACTGTGAACACAGCCCCTGCCAGGTAAACCACCAACAACACCGACAAACGCAAGGAGAACGACTCCGGGCTATCTCTGCGGGACTCCTTGATCGCGTCGAATACTGCCCAGTAAATCAGCAACGTCACCAGGGCACCCAGCGACCACTCCATCCACTCCGTCCATTCCATGAAATGGATACCCACGCACAGGTACGCGATCGCCACCGCGACGATGTAGATCAACAGCACCAACGCGCAGTAGAACACCGTGCGCACACGCCACAGCGCAGCAAAAACGGCGCCACCGATCAGCATGTTCGCCGGAAATACCAGGAGATAGACCGGCCAATCACTACCCCCGACAGAAGCGACGACCAGTCCCGTGAGCACCGCCGTGGCAATCAAGGCGCCGCGCCAGTGCAGCTTACGGGTAACCATCAGTACGCCGCCGCCGGCGCCGATCACAAACGCCAGCAACACGGCAATGGCGCCAAGTGGCAGCCCCGGATCAGCGATCTTGAGCGGATCACCACCATCCACCAGAGTGATCAGATCATTCACACCCCGGGCAACACCGCCCACATAGTTGCCCTCTCGAAACGCCGGGAGAATGTGCTCTTCAATGATGAGGTGGGCCAGCAAATCGGTCACGGTGCCTTCCAGCCCGTAGCCCACTTCGATGCGCACCTTGCGGTCATCCTTGGCCACCAGCAGCAGGATGCCGTCGTTGACGCCCTTACGCCCCAGTTTCCAGGCGCGGAACAGTTGGTTGGTGTAGTCCTCAAGGCTGGCGTCGCCGGTAGTGGGCACCAGCAATACGGCGACCTGCGAGCCTGTGCGCTGCTCAAGGGCGGCGAGTTGGTCGGTGAGGCGGGTGATGGTGGCGCCGTCGAGGGTGTGGGTGAGGTCGATCACCCGCTGGTCAAGGGCGACGCCGATAGGCGAAGTGTCGGCCTGCGCAGTGACAAACAGGCCGGCGCACACCAGCACCAGCAGACTCAGGACCCATTGCTGCAAGGACCGCATCCTGTTTACCAACTCCCCGACGCCCCGCCGCCACCACTGGAACCACCGCCCCCCGAGGAACTGCTGTCGGAACTGCTGCTGGAACTGGACCCGCTGGAACTCGAACTGGAGCCACCGCCCGACCCCGAGCCTCCACTGGCGATGCTCTGCACAAACACGATAAACGCCACGAAGGAGGCCACTGGAATCGCCACAATCCAGCCCTGATACCCGTGCCCAAACAGTGTCCCCGCAGCGACGTAGATGGCCATGACCGCCAGCGCACGCAGGAGGAAAAAGCGCGGGCTCTTTTTCCAGGAGGCTTTGATGACGAAGAACAACCCGAGGTACAAGCCCAGCACCAACGCCCCGCCAAACGGCCACACCAGCCAATGGATATAACTGACCTCCACAAACCGATTGGCTATCACCACCCCGACGATGTAGGCCAACAGCCCTATCACGCAGTAGAACGCGGTGCGCGCCAGCCACAATGCGCCGAAGGTGGCGCCGCCAATCAGGAGGGTCAGCGGCAATACCAGCAGGTACATCGGCCATTCCCGGCCCCCGGCGAACACCACCAGCAACACGGTAACGGCCGCCGTGGCGATCAGTGCCCCACGCCAGCCCAGCTTGCGCGCGGCGATCAACACGCCGCCGATGGCGCCAAGGATAAACGCCAGCAACACCGCGATGGCCTCGGGAGCAACCCCCGGCCCTGTCACCTGCGGCAGGTCACCGCCGTCCACCAGCAGCACCAGATCGTTCACCCCCTGGACCACACCGCCGGCATAGTCGCCCTGGCGAAACGCCGGGGTGATGTGTTCTTCAATGATGCGGTGGGCCAGCAGGTCGGTCACCGTGCCTTCCAGGCCATAGCCCACCTCGATGCGCACTTTACGGTCGTCCTTGGCCACGACCAGCAGGATGCCGTCGTTGACGTCCTTGCGCCCCAGCTTCCAGGCGCGGAACAGTTGATTGGCGTAGTCCTCGATGCTGGCGCCACCGGTGGTCGGCACCAGCAATACGCCAACCTGCGCGCCTTTGCGCTGTTCAAGGGCGGCGAGTTGGTCTTTCAGGCGAGTGGTGGTGTCGGCGTCAAGAGTGTTGGTGAGGTCGATCACCCGCTGGTCGAGGGCCACGCCGATGGGCGAAGTCTCGGCCTGGGCGGTGATAAACAGGCTGGCGGAGATCAATACCAGCAGACTCAAGACGGATTGCCGCAACCACCGCATCATGTTTGTTACCTGAAGTTTCTTCCTGAAGGCGCTGACTTTACCTTATCAACGCTATAACGCGTGACCCAAAGCCATCGACTATCTAAACTGCAGCACACATAGCAATACGCCATAACTTCGAGATTCCCCATGGGCCTACACCAGCGCAACAACGTCAACGTGATGGGTGATGGGCACTCGACCCTGGTGTTTTCCCATGGTTTTGGCTGCAACCAGGCCATGTGGAACTATCTCGCGCCGCAGTTCAAAGACCGTTTTCGCGTGGTGATGTATGACTTGGTGGGCGCCGGTCTCTCCGACCTCAACGCCTTTGACAAGGCCAAGTACAGCGCACTGGACGGCTATGCCCGCGACTTGAACGAGATCATCGACGCCTTCGCCGAGGGCCCGGTGATTCTGGTGGGGCACTCGGTCAGTGCGATGATCGGCACCCTCGCCGACCGCCTGGCCCCCGGCCGTGTCGCCGCCCACGTGATGATCGGCCCGTCGCCACGCTATATCGATGCCGACGGTTACGTAGGCGGTTTCAAACGCGCCGACATCGACGACCTGCTCGACACCCTCGACAGCAACTACCTCGGCTGGTCCAGCGCCATGGCCCCGGTGATCATGGGTGCACCCGGCCAACCGGCGCTGAGCGACGAGCTGACCGAGAGTTTCTGTCGCACCGAGCCGGACATCGCCAAGCAGTTCGCGCGAGTGACCTTTATGTCGGACAACCGCCAGGACGTGATCGGCCTGCCCACGCCGGTGTTGATCCTGCAATCGAGCAACGACCTGATCGCGCCCGTGGCCGTGGGCGAATACCTGCACGCCGTGCTGCCCAACAGCACCTATTGCCTGGTGGACAATGTCGGCCATTGCCCGCACATGAGCGCGCCGCAGGCCTGCGCGGCGGCCATGGACGCTTTCCTGGTGCCGTGGATGCCCGCACGTGCCGGCTGAGCTCTTCGACAGCGCCGCCTGCGCCCTGGCCGTCACCACGGAAGATGGCACGATCCTGCAGGCCAACGCGCGCTTCAGCGACTGGCTGGGGTTCAGCATCGCCGAGCTGCATGGCCGGCACTTCCAGGACCTGCTGAGCATGGGCGGGCGGATCTTCCACCAGACCCACCTGGCGCCGATGCTGCGCATGCACGGCAGCGTCACCGAGGTGAAGCTGGACATGCTGCACCGCGACGGCCACAAGGTGACCGTGCTGCTCAACGGCAACAAACGCGAACAGGCCGGCGCCGTGGTGTACGACCTGGCGCTGTTCGGCACCACCGACCGCGACAAGTACGAACGCGAGTTGCTCAACGCACGCAACCTGGCCGAAGCACTGTTGCAGGAAAAAACCGCCACCGAAGTCGCGTTGCAGCAAGCCCAGGCCGAGCTGAAGGAGGCCTACGCTATCGCCCAGCGTCGCGCGCTGTTTGCCGAGCAAATGGTCGCGATTGTCAGCCATGACCTGAAAAACCCACTCACGGCGATTCGCATGGCGTCGGACTTTCTCAGCCGTGGCGAACGCACGCCCAAGGAGCGCCAACTGCTGGGGCATATCGGCCAGTCCTCCGAGCGCGCGCAACGCATGATCGCCGACCTGCTGGACTTTACCCAGGCACGGGTCGGCCAGGGCATCACCATCAAGGCGGCGCCGCTGGACCTGCACGAGGTGATCCATCGCGCGGTGGACGAACTGCGTGTGGCGTTCCCCAAGGCAACGCTGGAGCACCAGGCACAAGGCCGTGGCGACGCCTGCCTGGATGCCGATCGCGTGCAGCAGATCATCGGCAACCTGGTGGCCAACAGCGTGGCCTATGGCGACCCGCAACGGCCGATCACCATCACCTCGCGCCTGGATGACGGCGCTTGCGAAGTGGCGGTGCACAACCACGGCACGGCGATTCCCGAAGCCTTGCTGGCCGGGTTGTTCGAGCCCATGACCCGTGGCACCGACCAAGGCAGCGACGTGCGCAGCGTGGGCCTGGGCCTGTATATCGTGCGGGAATTGGCCAGGGTGCATGGCGGCGATGTGACCGTGCGTTCCTGTGCCACGGCCGGCACCACCTTCACGGTGACGTTTCAGAACAGGTAGGCACTGCCTTGCATGATCGGCTCCACACTGCCCGTCAACACCACACCGCCCTGCCCGTCCCAATGCACCGTAACCGTACCGCCGTCGCACTGCACCTGCACCGTGGCATCCAGCAAGCCACGGCGGATGCCATTGACCACCGCGCCGCAGCAACACGAACCGGACCCCAACGGCACGCCGCCGCCACGCTCCCAGATGCGCAGGCGGATATGCCCACGGTCGAGCACCTCTACGAAATGCACATTGGTCCTGGCCGGGAACAGCGGGTGAATTTCCAGCGCCGGGCCCACGGCGGCCGGGTCGATGGCGTTGATATCGGCCACGAAAAACGTGCAATGGGGGTTGCCCATGCTGCACGCCGCCGGGTTGCCCGCTAGCGGTAACGTACATGTATCCATGGCCTCGGCCAGCGGCACGGCCGCCCAGTCCAGCGACGGCGCGCCCATGTCCACCGACACCCGCCGCCCCGCCTCGCGCACGCAGGTCAGCAGGCCACGGTCGGTGCGCAGCACAATCGAATCGCTGCGGGTTTCATGCATCAAGCGGTCGGCCACCCCACGCGTGGCGCTGCCGCAGGTTGCCAGCGGCGTGCCGTTGGGGTTCCAGAATTTGACGCGCGCGGCGGCGTCTTCGCAGTCGAGCACCACGGCCAGCTGATTGAAACCGATGCCGGTGTGGCGATTGCCCAGGCGGCGTGCGACTTCCGGGGTGACGGGGTCGTCCAGGCCACGGCGATCGATGATGATGAAATCGTCGCCATGGGCGTGCATCTTTGTGAACGGCAAGGTCATGGGCTGTCCTGGGGTCGACCGGTGGGGGAACTGGAGGATACCCTGAACCGCCCCGACCTTATCGAGCGTCAAGCATGCTTATCGTCTTCAGCGGATTGCCAGGCACTGGCAAAACCACAATTGCCCGCGAACTGGCACACCAGACCGGTGCGGTTTACCTGCGCATCGATGTGATCGAACAGGCAATTCGCGACGCGGGCGTATTGGCGGGTGATGTCGGTGCCAGCGGTTACGGCGTGGCGAATGCGCTGGCGCTGAGTAACTTGCAGTTGGGCCATAGGGTCGTCGCCGATTGCGTGAACCCGGTGCAGGAAAGCCGGGCAGCCTGGACAGCGACGGCCGCGATGGCAGACGCGGCGCTGATCAATGTTCAGGTGGTGTGTACAGACGCGCAGGAACACCGGCGCCGTGTGGAAACCCGTACGGGCGACATTCCTGGGTTGACTCCGCCGACTTGGCAGTCGGTATCGGCGCATGAGTACGAGCGCTGGGACCAGCCCGTGCTGACCCTCGACACGGCCTCCGTGACAGCCACCGAGGCCGTCGCGTTAATCGTCGCCCACACGGCAATGCCCTAGAGCACGCTCCCCATCGCCTTCATCAACACCAGGTCGCGCCCATAAATATCCGGCGCATACACCAGGTCACCCTGGCCATCGACCTGCACCGTCCAGTAGCCCAACAGCACCGGCACCGGGGTGGCCAGCCTGAATTCGTGGGTCACGCCGGTGGCCAGCAGTTCATCGGTGCGTGCACGTTCGGCCGGGCTTACCAGCAGGTCGCGCAGCAACAACGGTTGTTCGACCCTGACGCAGCCGGAGCTGAATGCCCGTGGCCCTTTGGTGAACAGCGGTTGGCTGGGGGTGTCGTGCAGGTACACCGAGTACGGGTTGGGGAAGCGCATCACGATCTTGCCCAGCGGGTTGCGCGGGCCGGCTTCCTGGCGCAGGAGGATGTTGCCGGGGCGCGCCCAGTCGATATTTTCCGGCGCCAGCGGGTGGCCTTCGGCGTCGAGCACTTGCAGGTTCTGCTGGCGCAGGTATTCGGGGTTGAGGCGGATGGCCGGGAGTTTGTCCTCACGCATGATGGTGGGCGGGATGGTCCAGGTGGGGTTGAGGGTCAGCCGGGTGATGCGGGACTTGAGCAGCGGCGTCTGGCGTTCGGCACGGCCAACTTGCAGGCGCGTTTGCCACACCGGGATGCCACTCTGGTACACGCTCAGTTGCGCGGCGGCGACGTTGACCAGCACGCCTTCGGGTTCCAGGTCCTGGGCCAGCCAGCGGAAACGCTCGAGGTTGATGCGCAGTTGTTCGCGGCGCATGGCCGGGCTGATATTGAGTTCGGCCACGGTGCCAGCGCCGATCACGCCGTCCGATTGCAAGGAGTGACTGAGCTGGAAGGCCTTCACCGCCGTGACCAGTTCCGGACCGTATTGTTTGCCCGCGCCCTTGGGTTCGTCGGGCAGGTAGCCACCGCTGTGGAGCCGACGGGCCAGTTCGGGGACGCGCGGGTCGTCCATGCCGGGACGCAATAACGGCCCGCTGCCGACCGGATCCCAATGGGGCAAGGGTTGCAGGCGCACGGTGGAATAAGCGTTGCGCAGGCTGCGGTACAGATCGGCGCTGGGGCGCGCCTGGTCGAAGGCTTGCGCCATGTCCTGCAGGCCGACGGCAGCGAGGGCCAGCACTTCGGTGTCGGGGTCGCGGGTGGGCGGCTGCGAATGCCACAGCGGCTCGAAGCGCGATTGCTGCAGGCGTCCGTAATGCAGGTCCTGCAGGGCTTGCAGGTAGTGCCGGCTGAGGTCGATGTCGCTGCACAGCACATTGGCCATGGCATCCGCCGCAGGCAGACTATAGTGGGTGGGGTCCAACCCGTCATCGGCGAGCATCTGCAATTGGGCGTGCAGTGCCTCGCGGCGATCCTTGGCGGACCACAGCGGCCCATTACCCTGCTGCTGGTAGAACGCTTGCAGGCGCAGTTGGGCGGCGGCGTCTATCTGCGCGGCAAGGCCGGGGCAGACGCTGGGCAGTTGCGCCAGCGCCTGTTGCACCGGGGCCAGCTCGACCGGCGCTGGCGTCGTGACCGGCAACGGCTCGACCGGCAGCACGTCGGCTGTGGCGACCAATGGTGCAACGAGCAGGCAAATGCTCAAGTAACATGCGTGTTTTTTGAACAATAGCTTTGCTCCAATCCACAGTGGGGGATGTACTGTAGATGCTGACTTTTATATGCCGCCTCGGTTTGGTCACCGTAGGCCTGGCTTTACTGAGCAATGTTGCGCTCGCCGCCAATGGCAACCCTCCTTCCTTGTATAGCAGCCTGGCGCGCTCGGCTCCAGAACTCAATCCCACTGTACTGAAAAGCGCCCTGAGCGCCGTGCAATGCGCGGTCAATAATGGCGAGGAACGCTCCGAGCGCCTGGCCGTGATTGACTATTCCCAGCCTTCAACCGCCCGTCGGCTGTGGATCTTCGACCTGCGCAAGAAAACCCTGGTGTTGCGTGACCTGGTGGCCCACGGCGCCAAGTCCGGGGAAAACTTCGCCACCCAGTTCTCCAACCTGGAAGGCAGCCACCAATCCAGCCTGGGCCTGTTCCGCACCCAGGAAAGCTACCTCGGCACCCATGGCTACTCGCTGCGCATGGACGGCCTGGAGCCGGGGTTCAACGACCAGGCCCGCGACCGCGCCATCGTGATTCACGCCGCCGACTACGTCAGCCCCTTGTGGAGCAAGCGCGAAGGCCGCATTGGCCGCAGCCAGGGTTGCCCGGCCGTGCGCCCGCAGGTGGCGCGCCAGGTGGTGGATAAGCTCAAGGATGGGCAGTTCATGTTTTCGTGGTACCCCGACCAGCGTTGGTTGAAGTCCTCGACGTACCTCAATTGCAAACCCCAACAGGTGGCGAGTAGTCGTACAATCCGTGGCGGTTAGCCTGTCCCCACAGATAAAAGAGAGCTTCGCATGCTTCTACATCAATCGACCTGGATCGAGATCGGGCAGTTCCTGGAACGCAGCCGCACGGTGGTGATCCCCATCGGCTCCAACGAACAACACGGCCCCACCGGCCTGCTGGGCACCGACTGGATGTGCCCGGAAATCATCGCCCATGAGGCGCAAAAGAACGCCGACATCCTCATCGGCCCGACCTTCAATATCGGCATGGCCCAGCACCACCTGGGCTTCCCCGGCACCATTTCCCTGCGCCCTTCCACCTTTATCGCGGCGATTGGCGACTGGGTGCGCTCGCTGGCCGGGCATGGTTTCGACAAGATCCTGTTTTTGAACGGCCACGGCGGCAATATCGCCACGATTGAAGCGGCGTTCTCCGAGTTGTACGCCGAGGCGAGCTTTAGCCGTCGCCCTGCCGGGTTTGCGCTGAAGCTGGTGAACTGGTGGGACCTGGAAGGCGTCACCGACCTGGCGCACCGCCAATTTCCGGTGGGCCATGGCAGCCATGCCACACCCTCGGAGATCGCGGTGACGCAGTGGGCGTACCCGGACGCGATCAAGTCGGCCAACTACTCCCCGCAAATCGCCAACACCGGGCCGATCCGTGAAGCCCTGGACTTCCGCGCACGCTTCCCCGACGGGCGCATGGGCTCGGACCCGGCGCTGGCGACGGTGGAGAAAGGTGGGGAGTTGGTGGCGCTGGCCGCTCAAGGGCTGGTGAAAACGGTTAACAGCTTCAGCAGCGAAGTCAGACCTTAGGCCTTATGCAGATTCAAATGTGGGAGGCCCCCCCTCCCACATTGGTTATCTGCAGTCCTGCGCAACCTGTTCAAGCCGCGACGGCGTGATGGTCGACGCCAGCGGCTTGCGCTCATACAAAAACACCTTGCCGCCGTCCCCGGCCTTGTAGACCTCCAGCACATCATCGGCGGCAATCTTGCTGGTCAACACCACCTTGGCGTGGCGCGAGTTCTGCGTCACGGTGGAGGTGATGCCGTGTTTTTCCAGCTTGGGCAGTACGCAGAGCACATAGGCTTCCGGGCTTTTGCTGGTTTGCAGGGTCAAGGTCGGACTGTTGGGGGCGGAAACACAACCGGCCAGCAACAGGGCCGCGGCCGGTACGAAAAAAGAGCGCATGAAAAAATCCCGAGTATAAAAATAAAGGTTCACATCAACCCGCGCGAACCAGCGCCTTGAGCGAGGCATCGAACTGCTTCAGGGCGTCGAGTTGTACATCCCGCTGCTGCTCGATCCGCGCGGCAATCTCCGGTGCGGCCTTGTCGTGCACCCACACCGAAGGCACCTGCCTGTGCACCGAGCCTTCGGCCTTGGCGATGTATTGCAGATCTGCGTCATAGAACCGCGCAGTAAAGCGCGCCTCGACCTGATCGTTACGCTGGGTCAGCAGTTGGTTATGGGTATCGAGCATCACCACCACATCGGGGTGAGCCTGCACCAGGGCATCCAGGTTGTCGTAGACCGTCACCGACAGAAAGGTTCCCTGCAGCGAGCTCATCAACCAATCAATGGCCAGTTCCGGGTCGGAGCTGTTGACGAACGCCTCGCGGATACGCCCGTCAAGGGCATCCTTGGCGCCATTCAAGGCCATGTCGTGGTAGCGTTCAAGGTAGCTGAGGTTGTCGCGGGTGTTATCGCTTAACAACACGCCCACCGATTGCGCATGCTGCAGGGAGTTTACGCTACCGACGATAGGTAGCAAATGGCCTGTACGTAGTTCATCGGCGATGGCAGCATTGCTCACCACCACAGTGCCGAGCATCAGAATCATTAAACCCAGCTGAATAATCGTCCTCATCGCGCATTTCCTTGAACAGCGTCTCGATGGGGCAATTTTGCGCTTTCCCTGTAAAAACAGAACTTGCGATGCGTGATGGTGACTATTATCTGAAGCGATAGTGTCGCGATAAATCTTATAAGGAGCCGCCATGAAGCCCCACCAGAAAACCTTCGACCGTATTCGCGAAGCGGTCTTGCCGGAGTTTCGCGAGCGAGTCGCCGATTACCTGGCCGACTATGAACACGTGCTGCAGGCCCCGAACGCCGACCCAGACCAGGTCTGCGCCAGCGCCCAACAATTGCGCGGCTACCTGCGTGGTTTGAACACCACGCGGGTGCTGGGCATGGCGGACTGGGAAGACCTGGACCGGCGCGTGGCGCAAATGACCGCAAACGCTACAGCGCAGGACGTGGCTGGTTGACCCATTCCTGTACCGATGGCCGGCTCCACTGGCGTTGCGCGTAGTCCACCAGCTCGGCGGGCACGCTGTCGCCGTTGAGGATCAGGCGATTGAGCATCACGGCCAGGTCCAGGTCAGCAATGCACCACTCACCGAACAAGTACGACGGGTCACCCGCCAGCAGCGCCTGCGCCGCACTGATCAAGCGGCGTGCTGCCGCTTGGGCGTGCGCTGACAACGGCGGCATTTTCTGCCCATAAAACACCACCAGGGTCGAACGCTCCTGGCGAATCGGCAGCAAGTCACTGCGCAACCACGCCTGTACCTGTCGCGCCCTCGCCCGCTGTTTTGGATCGGCCGGGTACACACTGGTCTCGGGGTAGACCTGGTCCAGGTATTCGGTAATCGCGGAGGATTCCGACAAGGCAAAATCGCCTTCCACCAGGGTCGGCACCCGCTGGGTCACGGACAGCTGGGCAAAATCGGCCGTCTGGTTTTGCGCGGCCTCCAGGTCCAGGGTGACCAGGTCGAAGGCCAAGCCTTTTTCCCGCAGGGTCACGAACACCGACATCGCGTACGGGCTGGTGTAGAGCGAATCAACGTAGAGGCGTAACGGGGGCTGGTTCATGGCGGGGCTCCTTGGGTGAAGCCCTACGCTACGAGATGTGCGGCGGGAAAGACAATGCGCTGTTTTTATGGGGGCATTCCTGGACGGAATAGCGGGTTAACCGGCAAAACCGCCCTTGTCCAGAAAGGCGCGTTCTTCATCCGTGGTGTCCCTGGCCAGCACCGCATTACGATGGGGAAAACGCCCGAAGCGCTCGATGATCTGCGCGTGCTGCTTGGCCCAGCGGTAGGTGTTGGCGTCCAACTGCTGGTTGAGGGTCAGGGAGCGTTGCTGGTCCTTTGGGTCTTCCGAGTGTTCGAACGGCAAATAACAGAACGCACGCAATGCCGGCTCAACCTGCCGGTCGAGCCCGGCGTCCACCATGCGCTGGGCATACAGGCGCGCGAGCGGGTCGGTGGCGAACATATGCGCGGTGCCGCGAAAGGCGTTGCGTGGGTATTGGTCGAGCAGGATCAGCAAGGCCAGGGTGCCTTCGGCTGAGTCCAGCCAGCTTTCCAATTCACGCCGGGCGGCTTGCAGGTGGGTGGCGTGAAAAGTGTCGCGGAAGGTGGCGTCGAAGGCATCGTCCTTGGCGAACCAGCGTTTGGGGCCGGCTTGCTGCCAGAAGTCGATGACGGCTTGGGGGGTGCTCATGCTCAGGGCCTACGAAAACGATTTCACTGACGGTATCAGAATCCACGATCTGCGTCGGGCTTTAGAGAGTCACGGCAAACTGCTGATTATTATTATAAGATAACGACAATTTTCCGCCCTGCCCTGTGACCCTGCCCATGACCGACGCTGCCCCCCTGCGCCAACGCCTGCTCTCCATCGACGCCCTGCGCGGGCTGGTGATCCTGTTCATGCTGCTCGACCATGTGCGCGAAACCTTCCTGCTGCATCGGCAAGTCAGCGATCCCATGAGCATCGACAGCACCGAACCCGCGCTGTTTATCAGCCGCACCCTCGCCCACCTGTGTGCGCCGGTGTTTGTGTTGCTCACGGGCTTATCCGCGTTTTTATACGGCCAGAAATACCAGGGCCGCCGCGATGTGTCGGCATTCCTGTTCAAGCGCGGGCTGTTCCTGGTGGTGCTGGAATTCACCCTGGTCAACTTCGCCTGGACGTTCCAGTTGCCGCCCAGCGTGATCTATCTGCAGGTGATCTGGGCGATTGGCATCAGCATGCTCGCCCTCGCCGCCTTGGTGTGGCTGCCGCGCCCGCTGTTGATTGGGCTGGCGCTGGTGATCATCGGCGGGCACAACCTGCTGGATGGGTTGCACTTCGATCCAGGCTCGGCGCTGCATATTCCGTGGACGATCCTGCATGAACGCAGTTGGATTGACGTGTCCGACAGCCTGCGCCTGCGCACGACTTACCCGGTGCTGCCGTGGATCGGCGTGATTGCCCTCGGTTACGGCCTGGGACCGTGGTTTGCCAAGGCCACGCTGCCTGCCGTGCGCCAGCGCTATTTGCTGCTCGGCGGCTTGGGCGCGTTGCTGGGGTTTGTGCTGTTGCGTGCGCTCAATGGCTACGGCGAGAAACCGTGGCAGGCGTATGACAGCGGCGTGCAGACGCTGATGAGTTTTTTCAACGTCACCAAGTACCCGCCTTCGCTGTTGTTCCTGGCATTGACGCTGGGGATTGGGCTGTTGCTGTTGCTGGCGTTTGAACGCGTGGGGCATCGACGCTGGATCGGCGTGTTGGCGGTGTTTGGTTCCGTGCCGATGTTCTTTTACCTGCTGCATCTTTATGTGCTGAAAGTGCTGTATGTCCTGTGTGTTGCGCTGTTTGGCCTGAACCATGGCAACTACTTTGGCTTCGACAGTATGGGTGCGGTGTGGCTGATGGCGCTGGCATTGCCCCTGGCGCTCTACCCGCCGGTGCGCTGGTTCGCCGCGCTCAAGGCCCGCCGCCGCGACCTGGCGTGGCTCAAATACCTCTAATCTGACACAGATCCATATGTGGGAGGGGCGGTGCGACGATTGCTCCCGATAGCGGTGGGTCAGCCAACAAATCTGCTGACTGACACTCTGCTATCGGGGCATGGGTATCTAGACAACTTTGGCGTCGCCCTGAGCCTGTGGCGAGGGAGCTTGCTCCCGTGACGGCTCGGGAGCCGACGACTATCTAACTGATGCATCGCGACTTAAATGTGGGAGCGGGACTTGCCCCCGATGGCGGCCTCTGGGCCGACCATTTTTTTGGATTGGACCGGGTACATATCCGTTGCTGCGGTAACGGCGGCTTAGGGTTCCGCCCTGACGGCGGTTCACTTTGGAAAAGCCCCAAAGTAAGCAAAGGGCTCTTGCCCCACCACTCGGCACCTCGCCCAGGCTCGGTGTGCCCGTAATCCGACAGTGATTTGGGGGGCCGCCTGAGATCAAGATCAAGATCTAAAGCAAGATCAAGGGCGGCTCGCTTCGCATCGTGGTTAGCGTTGGCTAATACAACGTTGTGTAGATACCCATACTCATCGGGGCATAGGTATCTACACAATTTTCAGAGACTGGCGAGTTCCCCTGTGGCGAGCGGGCTTGTCCCGCGTTGGGCCGCGTAGCGGCCCCAAAACAGCCGCTATGGAGTTTCTGATACACCGCATTCTGCTTTACTGGGGCTGCTGCGCAGCCCAACGCGGGACAAGCCCGCTCACCACAGGGAGATTTGTCAGAGGCTGAAAAGTTGTGTAGATACCCATGGCTATCGGGGGCAAGCCCCCTCCCACATTTTTTACGATATCAAGCCAACTCAGCCCGTAGCTGGCGAGCTGCGGTGACCATATGAATCAACGCCGCTTCCGTCTCCGGCCACCCCCGCGTCTTCAACCCGCAATCCGGGTTCACCCACAAACGCTCGGCGGGAATCCGCTGGGCGGCCTTGCGCAGCAGGTTGGCCATTTCCGACGCATCCGGCACCCGTGGCGAGTGGATGTCGTAGACGCCCGGGCCGATGTCGTTGGGGTAGGCGAAGGCTTCGAACGCGTCCAGCAACTCCATGTCCGAGCGTGATGTCTCGATGGTGATCACGTCGGCGTCCATGGCCGCGATGGACTCGATCACATCGTTGAACTCGCTGTAGCACATGTGCGTGTGGATCTGGGTTTCATCCCGCACGCCCGAGGCGCACAGGCGGAACACTTCGGTGGCCCAATCCAGGTACCCCTGCCACTGCGCCTGGCGCAACGGCAAGCCTTCGCGGAACGCGGCTTCGTCGATCTGCACGATCCGGATGCCGGCGGCTTCGAGGTCGACCACTTCGTCGCGAATCGCCAGGGCCAGTTGGCGAGCCTGCACTTCGCGGCTCACGTCCTCGCGGGGGAACGACCACATCAGCATGGTCACAGGGCCCGTCAGCATGCCCTTCATGACCTTGCGGGTCAGGCCTTGGGCGTAGCGGATCCACTCCACCGTCATCGCCTTCGGGCGGCTCAGGTCGCCGACGATCACCGCTGGTTTCACGCAACGCGAACCGTAGCTCTGCACCCAGCCGAAGCGGGTGAACACGTAGCCGTCCAACTGCTCGGCGAAGTACTCGACCATGTCGTTACGCTCGGCTTCACCGTGCACCAGCACGTCCAGGCCGAGGTTTTCCTGCACCTCGACGGCGTGACGAATCTCGCTGTGCATGGCTTCGACGTATTCGGCCTGGCTCAACTTGCCTTGCTTGTACGACTGACGCGCCAGGCGGATCGACGCGGTCTGCGGGAACGAACCAATGGTGGTGGTCGGGAACAGCGGCAGGTTCAGGCCCGCACGTTGTTTCTCGATGCGCTGGGTAAACGGCGACTGGCGCTGGCTGTCCTGGCCGGTAATCGCCGCCACACGCGCTTGTACCGCCGGCTTGTGGATACGCGGCGAGGCAGCGCGGGATGCCTGCACGGCGCAGCTTTCAGCCAGGGCGGCGAGGACGTTGGGCGCTTGCGGCTGGTTAACCGCTTGCGTCAACACCGCCACTTCGGCGCACTTCTGCACGGCGAACGCCAGCCAGCTTTTCAGCTCGGCATCCAACTGGTCTTCACGGCCCAGGTCCACCGGGCTGTGCAGCAAGGAGCAGGACGGCGCCACCCACAGGCGATCACCCAGTTTTTCATGGGCGTGCTGCAAGGTGGCCAGGGCGTTTTCCAGGTCGCAACGCCACACGTTACGACCGTTGACCACGCCCAGGGACAGCACCTTGTACGCCGGCAGGCGGTCAAGGATGGTCGGGTACTGCTCCGGCGCACGCACCAAGTCGATGTGCAGGCCATCCACCGGCAGGTTCGCGGCCAGGCCGAGGTTCTCTTCCAGGCCGCCGAAGTAGGTCGCCACGAGCTTTTTCAGCGGGTCACGCTGGATCAGGTTGTAGGCACGCTCAAAGGCGTTTTTCCAGTCCTGCGGCAGGTCGAGCACCAGGATCGGCTCGTCGATCTGCACCCACTCCACGCCGAGGTCGGCCAGGCGCTGGAAGATCTGGCCGTACAACGGCAGCAGGCGCTCAAGCAGGTCGAGCTTGTCGAAGTCACCGCCCTTGGCCTTGCCCAGCCACAGATAGGTCAGCGGGCCGATCACCACCGGCTTGACGGTGTGACCCAGGTCACGGGCTTCCTGCACCTCTTCGAACAACTGCTCCCAACCCAGCTGGAATTGCTGGTCGGCGCTGAACTCAGGCACCAGGTAGTGGTAGTTGGTATCGAACCACTTGGTCATTTCCTGGGCGTGGGCGCCGCCGCAGCAGCTGTCGCTGACACCCCGGGCCATGCCGAACAAGGTATGCAGGGTGGCGTTGCCGTCGGCTGGACGGAAACGCTCGGGGATCACGCCGAACATCAGCGAGTGGCTCAGCACCTGGTCGTACCAGGCGAAATCACCGACAGGCAGAAGCTCGATACCGGCCTGTTTTTGCAAATCCCAGTGGGTCTTGCGCAAGTCTCGGCCAACGGCCCGCAGGCCGGCTTCGTCGAGTTCGCCCTTCCAGAACGCTTCCTGCGCCTTTTTCAGTTCACGATCGCGTCCAATGCGCGGAAATCCAAGGGAATGAGCGACTGCCATGACTTACAACTCCAATGTCGGTAGGTATGGCAGCCATTGTCGACACCCTCTCATCGTGAGACAAACTCATTTTATTCCAGACCATCACAAGATTTCCTCACGTTGAAGGCATTCAAAAGATCGACCCATCACTGGCCCAGCCCCACTACTCGGGCACAGACTTCGCCCCGCCCTATAGGAGCGAGCACGCTCGCGCCTACAGGGATGAACGTCCTTAGCGGTACTACATCAACGGAATCGAATAACTCACAAACACCCGGTTCTGGTCCTGGTCCCGCGCCACTTCACTGCGCGACACGCCGTTACGCCAGCCGAACCCGACGTTCTTGAATGTGCCGCTCTGCACCACGTAATCCAACGAGATGTCCCGCTCCCACTCACTGGCGTCGTTGCCGCTGGTGGTGAGGATGTGCTCGCCCTTGAGGTACATCACCGAGGCCTTCAGGCCGGGTACACCCAGCGACGCGAAGTCGTAGGCGTACTGGGCAAAGGCGGTGCGTTCGCCGGCCTGGATGAAGGTCTGCACGGTACGGTCGGTGTAGAGGTACAGGCTGGCACCGCCCTCGCCTTTGTTCACCAGGCCGCCCTGGTTGAGTTGGGCGAAGTTGCTGTCGTCCGAGACTTGCTGGTAGCCGGCGGTGATCGCGTGCGGGCCCAGGGAGTAGATGAACGCGGCGCTCCAGGTGTTGTTGTCGATTTCACCGTTGCCGTTCTTGGTGAAGCCGCCCAATTTGTAGCCTTCGGCACGTCCGGCGGCGCTGCTGTTTTTGCCGTCGGAACTGGTCTTGAAGTAGCGCAGGTCGGTTTTCAATGAGCCGTATTCACCCAGCGGCAATACGTGGATCAACCCGGCGAAATGTTGTTGGTAATAGTCTTCGAGGTTGGCGTAGTAGTACTGGACCATCAGGTCCTTGGTCAGTTGATAGTCCGCACCGGCGTAGGTGAATTTATTGCTTTCCTGGGTACCGCCCGCCGCTGCCAGGCCACTGCGGTCGCTGGAGCCGCGACCGGTGGTGTGCTCAAGCTGGCCGCCGACCAGGGTCAGGTTGTCGATGTCCTTGCTGGTGACTTGCCCGCCTTCGAACGACTGCGGCAACAGGCGGCCGTCGTTGCTCACCAGGATCGGCAGGTTCGGGCGCAGGTAGCCGTAGCGCGCTTCGGTCTTGGCAAAGCGTGCCTTGGCGGTGGCACCGCCACGGGCCCAGTTGTCCGTGGCCTTGCCGTCTTCGGTGGGGATCATCGAGCTGCCGACATGGCGCGCGGCGCTGCTGTCAAGGGTCACGCCGAGCATGCCGATGGCGTCCAGGCCAAAGCCGACGGTGCCGTCGGTGAAGCCCGACTGGTAGTTGAGGATAAAGGCCTGGCCCCACTCTTCGGTCTTCGACGGTGCCGCCGTGCCGTCGCGGTTGTCGTTATTGAAGTAGAAGTTACGCATGCTCAAGTTGGCTTTGCTGTCGCTCAAAAAGTCAGCAGACGCCAAGGGGCTCAGGGCAATGCCCAGGCCGCCGGTCAATACACTTAATACATTCAACGTGGCTTTCATCAGGACGAACTCCGGCGCGGAATCCAAGTTCCGAGCGCAAAAAATGGGCAGCAGGATGCCGTCGGCCAAACGTGACGTTGGCCGGGACGTTAACGGTTATTCAGGTGCGTATTAGCTAGTTGAGTGAAGTGAAACCTCCGTAAAACCTCAGTCAATCAATCCATGAGCGTCATAAAACGGATACGGCCCCGGGTAATCCCCGAACACGCCGTTGTGGCTGATCAAGCCGTGTTGCGCATCCCAGCGATGCAACAGATAACCCGCCGGCTCCAGGTTGAAATGCGCGGGCGCGGCGTCTTGCAGGTCCAGCACAATCTGATGGGAGGTGCCGGGGCACACACAACTCAAGCTGCCGCCAAAGCGTCGCTGCATCGGCCGGTGCAGGTGCCCGCACAGCAGGCGTTCCACTTGCGGATGGCGCGCCACGACGCGCTCCAGTGCGGCGGCGTTGATAAAAGGTTCGCGGTCCATATGGCCGATGCCGCTGATAAACGGCGGGTGGTGCAGGATCAGCAACGTCGGCGTGTCAGGACGTCGCGTCAGTTGTGCGTCCAGCCACTGCAATTGGCTGTCCAGTAGCTGGCCGCCGTGCCCACCCGGGATAGTCGAGTCCAGGCCGATCAGGCGCAGTGGATGCTCGTCCACCACCCAGTCCAACGGCCCCTCTGCCGACAACGGCAAATAGGCATGATCACGGAATGCCTCGAGCAACGGCCCGCGTGTGTCGTGGTTGCCCGGTACCAGGTAGCACGGCATGTGCAAGCGCGCGAGTTCGGGGTGCAGCACGGCGTATTCATCGGCGCGGCCGAAGTCCACCAAGTCACCGCTGATCACCACGATATCGGGGCGTGGGGTGCTGGCGTTCAAATGGTCAACGGCACGGCGCAACGCCCCCAGGGTATCGACCACCCCATACGTCAGGCGCTGGCCGGCTTTAAGGTGCAGGTCGCTGATTTGCGCAACAAGAAACGGACGATTCACAAGCAAACTCTCACGCATTCAGGGTGAACAACATGTGCGGCGCAATCGCCAGGGCCATCGGTGTGCCGACGGCGTAGAGCTGGTTGTCGCTGCTGTCCACCAACAGCGGCTGCGGGCCGCCCACGTCCACCAGCAGGCGGCTTTGCGCGCCCTGGAAAAACTGCGCCAATAGATGCCCGTGCAAGTGCCCCTCGCTCTCCATCACCCGCAGGTGTTCGGGGCGGCAGTACACCGTGCTGGGCACGTCGGCGGCCTGCCACGGCAACTCGCCGCCGCAGACTTTCAGGCCATGGGCAGTTCGCGAGGTGACGGCAAAGGCATTGAGGTTGCCGACAAAACCGGCGACGAACGCATTGGCCGGTTGCTGGTAGATCTCCCGTGGGCTGGCCAGTTGCGCGACGCGGCCGTGCTCCATCACCAGGATACGATCGCCCAGGGCCATGGCTTCGCCCTGATCGTGGGTGACAAATACCGAGGTGATACCAAGGCCGCGCAGCAGTTCATTCAGCTCGCTGCGCAGGCGTTCGCGCAATTGCGCATCGAGGGCCGCCAGCGGTTCATCCAACAACAGCACTTTGGGGCGTGGCGCCAAGGCACGGGCCAAGGCCACGCGCTGACGCTGGCCACCGGACAATTCGTGGATGCTGCGCTTGCCATGGTTTTGCAGGCCCACCAGCTCCAGCAATTCCTCGCAGCGCTTGTTCCGCGCAAGCGGCGCCATGCCGCGAATCTTCAAGCCGTAGACGATATTGCCGGCCACATCCAGGTTGGGAAACAGCGCGTAGTTCTGGAACACCATGCCCACGTCGCGGCGCTCGATGGGCAGGCGGGTGACGTCGTCGGTGCCGAAAAAAACCTGGCCCACGTCCGGGCGTTCCAGGCCGGCAATCAGGCGCAAGGTGGTGGTCTTGCCGCAGCCGGACGGGCCGAGGATCGCCAGGGTTTCACCGCCTTCGACGGTCAGGTTCAGGTCATGCACAGCCACGGTGCCGTCGGCGAACGCCTTGCGACAGCCTTGCAGGCGGATAGTGATAGCGGTCATCGACGCTCTCCACGGGACAAACGAGCGCTGATGGCCTGCAACGCAATCAGCAGCGGCACGATCATCAGCAAAAAGATAAGGGTGTAGGCGCTGGCGATTTCCAGGCGCGCCGAGGCGTAGCTGTCCGCCAGGCCCACGGGCAATGTCTTGGTCATCGGTGTGTGGAGCATCCAGGTCAGGTTGAATTCGCCCAGCGACAAGGTCACCACCATCAGCACGCCAGCGAGAATCCCCGCCCGGCAGTTGGGCACCACCACGCTGAAAAAGCGCTTGATCGGCCCGGCGCCCAGACTGGCCGCCGCCTCTTCCAGCACCGGCAATTGCTGGCGTTGCATCACCGCCATCACCGGGCGCACCAGGAACGGCAAGGTGAACAGCACATGGCCCACCAGGATGAACAGCCAACTGCTGCGAAACGTGCCGAACTGGCCGTAGGTGAGCAGCAACGCCAGCGCACTGGCCAACCCCGGCATCGCCACCGGCAGCACCATCAGTTCTTCGAAGGCACGGCTGAAGCGGTTGTTCATGCGCACCAACGCATACGCCGCCGGCACACCAATCACGCAGACGCACACCGCGCACGCCAGCGCCAATTGCAACGACAGCCATACGGTGGGCGAATAGGCCCGCCATACCTGGATCAACCAGTCGAAGGTCAGGCCGCTGGACAGGCCGACGAAGAAATTGCGCGTCAACCCGGCCAGCAACGACATCAGCACCGGCACCAGCATGAAGGCGCACACCAGCAAGGTGAACAGCAGTTGCATCACAAACAGCGATGAGCGTTTCACAAGACCGTCCCCGCATTTTTCACCAGGCGTCGCGTGAGCAACAGCACCGCCCAGGTCACCGCGCCGAGCACCACCGACAACGCGGCGGCGACGGCAAAGTTGGCGTAGTTGGTGAATACATTGTAGATCGCCACCGGGGTTACATTCAGGCGCGTGCCCAAGGTGAACGCGGTGCCGAAGGCGCCCATGGACGTGGCGAAGCAGATCGCGCCGCAGGACGCCAACGCCGGCGCCAGGCCCGGCACGATCACGTCGCAGACCACCCGCCAGTGCCCTGCTCCCAGCGAATGCGCGGCTTCTTCCAGGCTGCGGTCGAGGCTTTCGCACGCGGCCATCACCGTGAGGATCACCCGGGGAATCGAGAAGTACAGGTAGCCGACAAACAGCCCGGCCAGCGAGTAGGCAAAGATCCAGCGCTCACCGGCCAATTGCAGGCCCAGGGCCGCCAGCAGCCCCTGGCGCCCGGCCAACAGGATCACCAGGAAGCCCACCACTACCCCGGGAAACGCCAACGGAAACGTGAGCAACGCCACCAACGCCGAACGCCCGAAAAACTGCTGGCGCGCGAGGAACACGCCGCTGATGCCACCGATCAACAACGCGGTGAACGTCACGACGATGGCCAGCACGCAGGTCTGCGCCAGGCTGCCCAGGTACTGCGCGCTACTGAGCACCTGCCAATAGCCGCTGCCGTGGCTGTCGCGGCTTTCGGCGCCGAGCACCATCAAGTGCGCCAGCGGCAACAGCCAGAACGCGAACAGCACCGCAAAGGCCGGGGCCAGCGCCCAGGCCGCCTGTTTTGCCGATGCAGCCACTTACTTGACCTCGTTCAGATAACGGGCGGCGAAGGCTTCCTGCACAGCGGCCATTTTCTGATAATCCACCACACCGGCGCGGGCGTAATCGCTGTCGGGCAGGAACTGCGCGGCCACTTCAGCCGGCATCTGCACCGGACGCACCGGGCGCAAGTAGGCCTTGGCCCACAGCGCCTGGCCGGCGTCGGACAGCACAAAGTCCAGCACCTTCTCGCCATTGGCGCGGTGCGGCGCGTTGGCCACCAGGCTCATCACATAGGGCACGCTGATACTGCCTTCCTTGGGGATCACGAAGTCGACGTGGGCGTTGTCTTTGTAGCGGGCGCGGTAGGCGTTGAAGTCGTAATCCACCAGGATCGGCAACTCGCCGGACAGCACCCGTGCATAGGCGGTTTGCTTGGGCACGATGGGGGCGTTTTTCGCCAGTTTCTGGAAGTAGTCGATGGCCGGGCCGAAGTTGTCCAGGTCGCCGCCCATTGCGCGGTTGATCGCCACGGCAGAGACGTAACCGACGAAAGCGCTGGACGGGTCCAGGTAGCCGACCATGCCTTTGTATTCAGGCTTGAGCAGGTCGGCCCAGCTTTGCGGCACCGGCAGGCCACCCAATGCATCGACGTTGACCATGATGCCCAAGGTCCCGGAGTGGATCGCAAACCATTGGCCGACGGGGTCTTTCAAGCCGGCGGGGATCTGCTCCCAGCCCTTGGGTTTATAGCCCTCGACCACGCCGGCCTTTTGCGCCTGCAAGCCGAAAGTCACGCCGTAATACACCACGTCCGCGACCGGCGCGGCCTTTTCGGCCACCAGTTGCGCCAGGGACTGGCCAGAGTTCTTGTTGTCCAGCGGCACCTGCACACCGGTACTGACGGCGATGGCCTTGAGCTGGGTGCCCCAGTCGGCCCAGTCCGGCGGGCAGTTGTAGCAAATCGCGGTGTCGGCAGCCTGGGCCAGGCTGGCCACACCGCAGAGCAGCACGGCTGCCAGGGTTTTACTGAATGCGCGCATCAAGGGACTCCTCAAACGGTTGGGTACTTTCGCCCGGCCGGATATGGCAAGGCAGGCAATGGGAAACCGGGTCATTCCCGGCGATCTGCGCCAGCAGTTGGTCAATCACCGTGTTGGCCAGCAGCGCGATGGGCTGTACCACGCTGCACAGGGTCGGGTGCATCTGGGTGCCGAGGGCGATGCCGTCAAAGCCCATCACCGACAACTGCCCGGGTACATTCCAGGCATTGCGGCGCAGCTCGGCGATCAGGCTGATAGCCAGGAAATCGTTGGAACACACCAGGGCGCTGGGGGCGTCGGGGCCGTTGAGGTACGGCTGGATGGCGGCGAATTCGGCCTGGGTATGCGCGGGCATTTCGATCACCGCGCGGCTTTTGAGGCCGTATTGCTTCATCGCATCGCAGTAACCGGCATAGCGCAGGCGTGCGCGGTCGGACTGCAAGGCGGGGCCGGCGACCATGCTGATGCGTCGATGGCCGGCCTCCAGCAGGTAACGCGTGGCCAGAGCCATGCCCGCGCGGTTGTCCACCGACACGGCGCTGTAGTTGGGGTTGCTCGGTTGGTGATAGGCCAGCACGAACGGGGTCTTTTCGGTATTCAGGCTACTGAGCACGCTATTGCTTTCGGCGTCGGTGACCGTCAGCACCAGGCCATCGACGCGCTGGCGCAGCAGTTCCTCCACCACAATGCACTCGCGCTCGCTGCTGTAGTCAGTGGTCGCCAGCACCAGGCTGTAGCCACGCAACCGCGCGGCACGCTCCATGGCCTGGAACTGTTCGGCAAACACCGGGTTGAGCAGGTTGGGCACCACCACGCCGATCAACTGGGTGGTTTGCAGGCGCAGTTGGCGGCCGAGCAGGTTGGGCCGAAACCCCAACTCACGGGCCGCGGCGAACACCTGCTCACGGGTCGCCGGGCGCACCTGGTCGGGGGAGGCAAAAGTGCGGGCGGCGGTAGCGCGGGATACGCCCGCCAGCCGCGCAACGTCTTTCAGGTCAGTCATGTTTACTCGCTTGAGATCGATCTCATTGGCGAGGACAGTAACGGGGGAATGTGGCAGGAAGGTGGTGGGGAGATGACGGTTTGATGGCAGTGAAGCAAAGTCACCTAGGCCAAAATGTGGGAGGGGGCTTGCTCCCGATAGCGGTGGATCAGCCCGCCAATAGGGTGCCTGACACACCGCTATCGGGAGCAAGCCC
>JAEAMG010000376.1_pt1 | contig 56035 bp, 50 predicted proteins | sample 8958741 | NCBI WGS metagenome assembly JAEAMG01 (sample SAMN16933256, study PRJNA681125) | bioreactor sludge metagenome | isolation source: anaerobic bioreactor treating anionic surfactant - SDBS | place: India: Bengaluru | collected 2019-02-28 | reverse complement strand
ACAGGCACCACGCCGCCACGCAACAGTTAGTCCCCTGGCCAAGCGGGCAGGCAAAAAAAGAGCCTTCCGCAGAAGGCTCTTGAAATACCACGGCGCAGCGCAAGCCGCGCCTTGGCCCGGTACTATTTTTGCAGGCTGACCGACGCCGCTTTCGGCGTACGGCGTCCCATCAGGAACAGCACGGCCTTTTTCAGCATGCGGTAGACGAAGCGCACCAGCAGCAAGGTCAGCACGCACTCGAGCAAGGTCAATATCATGGCCACGACCACGGGCATGCGCGCGGCGCGGCGGTGGAACTTGGCCACGGCGCCATCGCGGGCGATTTCGATGCTGTCATAGAAGGTCGGTACGACCAGCAGGGTCAGAATCGTCGAGGTGATGGTGCCGCCGATGATGGCGATCGCCAATGGACGGTAGAACTCGCCGCCCTCGCCCAAGCCCAGCGCCACGGGGAACATGCCGGCGATCAGCGCAAACGTCGTCATCAGGATGGGGCGCAGACGCATGCGGCCCGCATACATCAGCGCGTCCTCGCGGCCATGCCCCTCTTCCTCGCGCTTGCGCGCCGCGTCCAGCAGCAGGATGGCGTTCTTGGCAACCAGACCCATCAGCATGATGATGCCGATAAAGCTCATCAGGTTGAGGGTGTTATTGGTGATCACCAGCGCCACCACCACGCCGATCAGACTCAGCGGCAAGGACATCATCACGGCCACTGGCGCCGTGAAGGAACCGAACTGCATCACCAGGATCAAATACATCAGGCCGATACCCATCACCAGCGCGATCAGCATTTCCGTGAACAGCTCTTGCTGGTCCTGGCCGGCGCCACCGAGCGCCAGGCCGTAGCCGGGCGGGAAGTCGATGGAGTTGGCCAGTTTCATGGCGTCGCTCGTCACTTCACCATTCGAGCGGCCTTGCGCATTGGCCGACACGGTGATCGTCCGCTTGCCATTCTTGTGCTCGATGCCGGACGGGCCCTTGCCCATGGTAATGGTGGCGATCTGGTCGAGCGGCACCATTTGCGACGTGCCCGTCACGCTGATCGGCAGGCGCTCGATGTTTTCCGATGCCACGCGGTCATCGGGATGCAGGCGCACGGCCACGTCGCGCGTTTCGCCCGTCGGATCGACCCAGTCGCCCACTTCCACGCCGGCAAACGCCACGCGCAACGATTGCGCCGCATCATTGACAGAAATGCCCATCGAGTTGGCCAGGCCACGGTTGAGCTCGATCTGCAGTTCGTTCTTCGGGTCCTGCTCGGACAGGCCCACGTCGACGGCACCGGGAATGGCGCGCAGCTTGTCCATGTAGGCGTTGGTAATTTCCATGAGTTTACGCGAATCCGGACCCGTAAATTCCACCTGGATCGGTTTTTGCGAACCGTTGCTCAAGTCATCCTGCACCACGTATTCGGCGCCCACCAGACGCGACATCTTCTCGCGCAGCTCGACCGCGATTTCCTTGGCCGAACGCTTGCGGGTGTTGCGCTTGCCGATGTCGACATACACTCGTCCGCCGCCCGCATTGATGGAGCTGTTGGTATCCTTGGTTTCAGGCAAGGTCCGCGCCAGCACGGCCGCCGCTTCCAGTTTCAAACGCGAGTACTCGATGCTGCTCGACGATGGCGTGCGCACATTGATCATCAGATTGCCCGAATCGGATGCCGGCAGGAAACTCGTGCCGCCATGCGTGGCGTGCAGGGCGATGGCGCCCACCAGGCTGCCGAAGGCGATGACGGCCATCCAGCGGCGGTGATGCAGGGCCCAGGCGATCACGCGGCCATAGCGGTCCGCCTGGTGGTCGAACCAGTGGTTGAATTTCTCCAGCACGCGGCCGATGCCCTTTTTCGGCGCCGCATGTTCCTCGATCGGGTCGCCCCAGTAGGCCGACAGCATGGGGTCGAGCGTAAACGAGATGCCCAGGCTGACCAGCACCGAGCACGTCACCGTCAAGGCAAACGGACGGAACCATTCGCCGGAAATACCCGGCATGAAGGCCACGGGAATGAAGACGGCGATGATGGAGAACGTCGTGGCAGCCACGGCCATACCGATCTCGGCCGTGCCCTCCAGCGCAGCCGTGCGGCGATCCTTGCCCATCTGCATGTGGCGCACGATGTTTTCGCGCACCACGATGGCGTCATCGATCAGCACGCCGATAGCCAGCGACAGGCCCAGCAGGGTCATGAAGTTCAGGGTAAAGCCGCACAGCCACACGGCAATGAAGGCGGCAATCACGGACGTCGGCAGGCTCAGCGCCGTGATCAGGGTCGAACGCCACGAGTTCAGGAAGGCGTAGACGACGAAGATCGTCAGCACGGCGCCCAGCACCAGCGATTCGATCACATTGTTCAGGCTATGCTGGGCGTTTTCGCCGCCGTCGCGCGTCACTTGCAGGATCGTGCCTTTCGGCAAGGTCTTGTTGATTTCCGCCACCATGTCGCGGATCTTGTTGGCCACGCTGACAGTGGAGGCGTCGCGCACGCGGGTAATCGATATGCCCACGTTGGGCTTGCCGCTGCGCATGCTCAGGCTGTTGACTTCGGCAAAGCCATCCACGATGGTGGCCACTTGCGCCAGGCGCACGATTTCCTCGCCGCGGCGCTTGATCACCACTTTCTCGAAGTCGCTTGGCGACTCGATGCGGCCCACGAGGCGGATGCTTTTCTCGTCCAGGGTGCCGCGCACCTTGCCCACCGGGGCATTCGTGTTCTGGTTGCGCAAGGCGGTGACGACGTCGCTGACGGATACATTGTATTCACGCAATTTTTCCGCGCGCAGCAGCACGGACAGCTCGCGCTTCAGCGAACCGCCCACGTTGACCAGCGCCACGCCATCGACGGTGCGGAAGCGGTCCGACAGCACGTCCTCGGCCAGGCGCGAAATTTCCGCGTGGCTTTGCGTATTCGACGACAGCGCCAGTTGCATGATCGGTTCGGCAGCCGGGTCGATGCGCTGCAAGATAGGCTCGCGCATCTCCGTCGGCAACTTGTAGCGCACGGCGGCAATCGCATTGCGGATATTGTCGGACGCCTCGATCAGGTTGGTATTGAACGAGAACTTCAGGAAGATGGTGGCCGAACCTTCATTCGAATCGCTGTTGACTTCGGTCACGCCGGAAATGCTTTGCAAGGACTTTTCCAGGCGGTTCACCACTTCGCGCTCGACCGTATCGGGCGATGCGCCAGGGTAAGGAATGCTGACGACGATGAAGGGTACTTCGACGTCCGGGTTCTGGTTGACGCGCAATTTCTTGAGCGCCAGCAAGCCGACGCACATCATCGCCAGGATCAGGACGATGGTGGCGGTGGGCCGCTTGATACTGAAATCGGAAAGGAACATGGCTTAGTTTCCTTTACCGGCAACGGCGGTGCTGCTGCTGGCCACGGCGGCAGCGGGTACGGCTTTGCCGGCCGTCAATTCCACCTTCTGCCCATCCTTGAAGGTCGAACCCGGCGTGCGCAGCACGGTGTCGCCGCCGGCCAGGCCGCTTTGCACTTCCCACTGGCCCGTGCGCACATCGCGCGCGCCGATGCGCAAGTTGACTTTATGTAAAGCTTTATCCTTGACCTTCCACGTGTACGTGACGTCGCCCGCCTTCACCAGCGCCGAGTCGGGTATCATCAGCGCGCTGATGCTGTCCGTCTCGATGCGCCCTTCCGCATACAGGCCGGCCACGCGCGGCTGTTCCTTGTCGTTGAAATCGACCAGCACGGCCACCTGGCGCGTGACGGCATTGGCGGCAGGATCGACGCGGCGCACCTTGCCCGCGAAATCCTGGCCCGGATACCCATTGATGCGGAACAGCACGGGCTGGCCCACCTTGACGACGCCGATCTTGTCGGCCGACACCAGGCCTTCCAGACGCATGCTGGTCGGATCGATGACCTTGATCAATTCCTTGCCGATTTGCGCCGTATCGCCATTCGATACCTTGCGCTCGCTCACGATGCCGTTGAACGGCGCACGCACGAGGGTGCGCTGCAACTGCTGGCGGGCCTGGGCGGCGCGGCTCTTCGCGGCGGACAGATCGCTTTGCGCATTATTGCGGCGAATTTCCGCGTCTTCCAGCGCCTGCGTCGAGGTCATGCCCGAGGCGCGCAGGGTTTTCATGCGCTGGAACATGCGTTCGGACTGTTCCAGCACCTGGCTGGCGGCACGGCTGGCTTCCTCGGCCGAATTGAGGCTGTCGCGAATGGACGTTTCATCCAGGCGCACCAGCACGTCGCCCCGCTTGACGACCTCACCATTTTCCTTCATGACCTGAATCACCACGGCCGACACTTCGGCGCGCAAGTCCGCGTTGCGCTCGGGTTGCACGGAACCGGTGATGACGGGCCCCGAGGCCAGCGCATTGCTCTGGATGGTCAGCAGGTCTTCCGGGGAGACGAGCAAATTGACGGCGGCGCCCGCCTGTTCCTTGGCCCCCTTGCCGCCCTTGCCGGGATCTTTGGACTCTTTGCCGCAGGCGGTCAGGGCGGAAGCGATTGCCAGAACAAACAGGGTTTTGCGCAACATGGGTAATTCTCCGGATAGATAGCACCGCTACCGTCCCCACGGCCCGGATAGGGCTGCAGGCGTTAGCAAGCATTTATTTTTATTAAAACCACAAGCGCCAAAGTATCCATGAGCGTGTCCGGGCATGTCAATCGGCGGTTTCCTGTAATGCTTTAATCAATGGATGAAACGTAGTTTTTACGCCCTGAAACGCAAAACCCCGCCTTGAAGCGGGGTTTTGCGTTTCAGGTGAAGCGGGCTTAGCGGCTAAAAACGGTGTTGATCAGGAAGCCGATCGCCACGCCCGTGCACAGGCCGCCGGCGATTTCCACCAGGGTATGGCCCATGCGCTCGCGCAAGGTCTTGTGCGCGGCGCTGGCCGCTTCCCCGGCCAGGCGGTTGATGGCCGCCGCCTGCTTGCCCACGTGCTGGCGCAGGCTGTTGGCGTCGATGATGACGATGAAGGCCAGGGTCACAGCCACGCCGAAGGCGGGGTGGCCGATGCCTTCGCGCAAGGCGATCAACGTTGCCATACTGGACACGACGGCGCTATGGTTGCTGGGAAAGCCGCCATTGCCGACCAGGCCGAACGCCCATTGCCGCGTGCGGACACTGTTGATCAGGAATTTGATCGGTCCGACCAGGATCCAGGCGATCAGGGGCGTGACGAGGTAAGCGATATCCACGGGTATTCCTTCTTTTATATGTAGAGAGTGTGTCTGGAGAGACGGGCGCGCCGCAATTATCGCAGATCATCCGCGCCAGCAGAACTGTCTGGCGCCAGACTATAAAACGCGGCCCCCGGCGGCAACTAATATAAAATCATGGCATATACAACAATTGACGTATATCAACACTGAGCGCGGCGCGCACAGCGGCGCGGATAATCAAACGTCTTTCATACTTGCAACGGGGTCCTCATGCGGCATTTCAGAATTTCCTTTTTAGTCACTTTTATCCTGATGGCGGTGTCGGGCTGGTGGGGTTACAGCCATGGCGGCATGCCCGGCCTGATCAATGCCCTGTGGATCACGGGCGTGCTGGGCGTCATGGAAGTGTCGCTGTCGTTCGACAATGCCGTGGTGAATGCCTCGGTCTTGCGTCACTGGAATGAATTCTGGCAAAAACTGTTTTTGACGGTCGGTATCCTCGTGGCCGTCTTCGGCATGCGGCTGCTGTTCCCGCTGGTCATCGTATCCGTCGCCACGGGCCTGGGCCTGGTCGATGTCTGGACCATGGCCACCACCACGCCGGACGTGTATGCCAAGCACCTGACGGACAACCATGCGCAAGTGGCGGCCTTCGGCGGCGCCTTTTTGCTGCTGGTATTCCTGAACTTCCTGTTTGACGACGAGAAGGAATTGCACTGGCTGGGCTGGGCCGAAGAAAAAGTCAATGCGCTGGGCACCGAAAGCCTGGCCGTGCTGATCACCATGGGCGCCGTGGCGGCCTGCGTGGCGATGGGCCCTGCGGATGAAAAATACAGCGTGCTCGCTGCGGGCATCGTCGGCATCGCCGTCTACATCGGCGTGAACTGGATCAGCGGCTTGCTGGAAGAAGGCGAACCGGACTTGCAGGATGACGCAGAAGAAGGCGCCGCGCCAGCCAGGAACGGCAATGGCGATCTCGTAAAAACGGTAGCACGCGGCAGCATCGGCGGCTTCCTGTACCTGGAAGTGCTCGATGCCTCGTTCAGCTTTGACGGCGTGATCGGCGCCTTTGCCATCACCAACGACGTCGTCATCATCATGCTGGGCCTGGCCATCGGCGCCATGTTCGTGCGCTCGATGACGGTCTTCCTCGTGCACAAGGGCACGCTGGACGAATTCGTCTACCTCGAACACGGCGCCCATTATGCGATCGGCATCCTGGCCTTGATCATGCTGGCGTCCGTCAAGTACCATATTCCGGAGTGGTTCACGGGCCTGTCGGGCGTGGCCTTCATCCTGGTCTCGCTGTGGTCATCCCTGCGTTATCGCAAGCGGCACGCGGCACAAGCTTGAAATCGGGGGCGTCGCCCCCAATTGAGAGAGTAATGGCACGAGCGCCTGGCGCTCATCCCATGAAGGCATGACAACCGGCCAGCCAGGCAAAACACGCCACCGGCCGGTTATTTAAGCTAAATCACTAAAAGGAGCACCACATGGCAATCAGTTTGCAAAAAGGCGGCAACGTCAACCTGAGCAAGGAAGCACCTAACCTGAAGAAGATCATCGTCGGCCTCGGCTGGGATCCTCGTTCGACGGACGGCGCCACCTTCGACCTTGACGGTAGTGCTTTCCTCCTGAAAAGCGACGGCAAAGTCCGTGGCGACTCTGACTTCATCTTCTACAACAACCTGAAGTCGACCGACGGTTCCGTCGTCCACACGGGCGACAACACCACGGGCGAAGGCGAAGGCGACGATGAGCGCATCGAAATCGACCTGTCGCGCGTACCAGCCGACATCGACCGCATCAGCGTCACCGTCACCATTCACGACGCCGACGCGCGCCGCCAGAACTTCGGCATGGTCTCGAAAGCCTTCATCCGCTGCCTGAACGCGGAAGGCGAAAAAGAAATCGCCCGCTACGACCTGTCCGAAGACAGCTCGACGGAAACGGCGATGATCTTTGGCGAAATCTACCGCTACAACGGCGAATGGAAGTTCAAGGCCATCGGCCAGGGCTTCAACGGCGGCCTGGGCCCCCTCGCACGCTCGTTCGGCGTCAACGCTTAAATTCACACTCGTTAAACCTACTGCGCCGCTCACTTTCGGGCCTGCGTTGCTCGCTGTACCTCCGTACAGCTGCGCTACTCGACCCGAAATCGAGCTTGCTCGCTACGGTTTTCCGAGGTGAATTATCTTAATGTCATATCATTGCTGCCGCCTGCACAGATCAGGCGGCTTTTTTTTGGAGATTTATCATGCCAGTATTTAGTGTCACGGGCGACGTCGATCCTTTCCTCCACGTCAGCATGAAGCAGGGCGAAACCATCTATTGCGAATCGGATGCGATGGTGATGATGGAGACGGCGCTGGACTTGAAAGGCAAGATGACGGGCGGCCTGGGCGGCGCCATCATGCGCCGCTTCGCCAACGGCGAGTCGTTCTTCCAGCAGCATATCGAAGCGGTGCGCGGCAGCGGCGACTGCCTGCTCTCGCCCACCCTGCCGGGCGCCATCGAAGTGGTCGACGTGGGCGCGCGCCAGTACCTGCTCAACGACGGCGCCTTTGTCGCCGCCACCTCGGGCACGGAAATGAAAGTGCGCACGCAAAGCCTCGGCAACGCGCTGTTCGCCCAGTCGGGCGGCTTCTTCGTCATGGAGACGGCCGGTACGGGGCAAGTGGTGGTGTCGGGCTTCGGCTCCATGTTCCAGCTTGACGTCGAGCCGGGCAAGGATGTCGTGATCGACAATTCCCACGTGGTGTGCTGGGACAATAGCCTGAAATACGAGATTTCCGTGACCACGGGCGGCGGCTCGGGCGGCGGCGGCATCGGCGGTTTCCTCGGCAATATCGTCAACAGCGTGACCAGCGGCGAAGGCATCGTGCTGCGCTTTTCCGGCTCGGGCAAGGTTTTCATCTGCTCGCGCAACCGCGATGCATTCCTGAAATGGACAGCCAGCGGCAAAGCTGGCTGATTCCCCTTCCCCATAAGGCCAGGTTAAGTTTTTCTGGCTACACTGCCCGCGCGCGCACCTGCGCGCGGCTTCCCCTATTTCCACCCGGTCCCCGTACATGCAAAGAGTCTGGTTCAACAAAACATTTTCCTCGGTCGGCACGGCCATGCGCCTGATCCGCGAGGCCGACATGGCCGCCACAGGCGGTGTGCCCCGCTATCACATCGTGTGCAGCAATACGAACGCGCACGCGGCCGCCTTCTTGTCGGCCCACGAATACGCGGTCGAACCGTCGGGACTGACGGGCCACAACTATGTCGAGTGGTGCCTGGAATTTTGCCGCGAGCGGGGTATCACGATTTTCTGGCCCGGCAAGGAAGCGGGCCTGATCGGCAGCGCCAGCGCGCGCTTCGCCGCCCTCGGCACGCGCGTGCTCAGCGTGGCCACCGAAGAGGTACTCGACCTGATGCACGACAAGGCACGCTTCTGCGACGGCCTCGATCTGCCCATGGCGCGCCCGGCCGACTACCGCGCCGTGACCACCATCGCGCAATACGACGCCGCCTATGCCGAACTGCGCCCGCTGCATCGCAAGCTGTGCATCAAGCCGTCCGAATCCGTGTATGCGCTGGGCTTTGCCATACTCGATGAAGAGCGCAGCAGCGCCCAGCTGCTGCTGGCCGGCGCCGCCTACCAGGTCAATGCGCAGGAACTGCGCACGGGCCTGGCGCATATGGCATCGTTCAAGACCCTGCTGCTGATGGAATACCTCGACGGCCACGAATACAGCGCCGATTGCGTCGCCGACCAGGGCAAGCTGATTTGCGCCGTGCCGCGCAAGAAGCTGCACGGGGGCGGCAGCGGCCAGCTGATCGAACTGCGCGCAGACTTGCTGGCGGCCTGCGACAAACTGGCGCGCGACTACCGCTTGAATGGCGTGTTCAACATCCAGTTCCGCGAAGGCGCGAATGGCCTGGCCTTGTTGGAGATTAACCCGCGCATGTCGGGCGGCATCGGCATGGCGTGCGCGGCCGGTCCCAACCTGCCCTACCTGGCGCTGGCCGGCTTCGACCAGGGCTTCGACAAGCTCAGCGTGCCCGCCATCCACGAAGGCATGCGCGTGGGCGAAGCCGCCTACGCCGTGGAGCTGCCATGAACAGCGTCAAGAAGCAGATGCCCACGGGTGAGCTGACCCTGAAGGTGGACGAGGCGCGCTTTCCGCTGGACTGGCTGATCGGCTTTGCCGCACGCGCCAACGCCAAACGCGGCTTCCTGTTCCTGTCGAAAGTGCTGGGCAAGCACTGGCCCGTCACGCCGCGCGCCATGCAAGCCATCCACGACGACCTGGCCGCGCAAATCCCCCCCAGCCTGCCCGGCCCCGTGGTCTTCATCGCCATGGCGGAAACGGCCGTCGGCCTGGGCCAGGGCGTGTTCGAAGCCTGGCTGCGCGCCAATCCCGGCTCTTCCTGCAAGGCGCTGTTTTTGCACAGCTCGCGCTACCGCGTGGGCACGGTGCCCTTCTTCGAGTTCGAGGAATCGCACAGCCACGCGCCGCGCCAGTTCTTGCATTTATCGGATGCGGCCAGCGCCCTGTTTTCCACCGCGCGCAGCCTGGTGCTGATCGACGATGAAGCGTCGACCGGCAACACCTTCGCCAACCTGGTGCAAGTGTGCCGCGCGCGCTATCCGCAGCTGGAAAAGCTGCACCTGGGCGTGATCACCAATTTCATGGGCCAGGCCGCCAACGCGGGGCTCACGCAGCGTTTCGGCCTGCCCACGACCATAGGCGCGGCGCTGTCCGGCCACTACGCCTTCCAGGCCGGCGATGCGCCGGCTCCGGTAGCGGCCAGCGCACAGCGCTTCGAAGCGAATGCGGAACGCGGCGCCAGCCCCGCCTTCGGGCGCATCGGCGTGGGACGCGCCTTGACCCCGCCGCAAGGCCTGGCGGTGCAACTGGCACAGGAAATCGGCGCCGGCGACTCCGTGCTGGTGCTGGGCACGGGCGAATTCATGCACCCGTCGTTCCTGCTCGCGCGCGAACTGGAAAGCCTGGGCAAGAACGTGGTGGTGCAATCGACCACGCGCTCGCCCATCCTGTCGTGGGGCTCCGTCGGCCATATCGTCCACTGCGACGACAATTACGGCGAAGGCATCGCCAATTACCTGTACAACGTGGCGCCTGGCCAGTACCAGCACGTTTTCATCTGCCATGAAACTCCGGCCAGCCCGGCCCTCATGCAACTCGCCGGCCAGTTGAATGGCCGCCTGTTCCACTTTCAGTCAGAGACCAAAATTGAAGAAATTCCTGTTTGTTGATCTGGACGACACACTGTTCCAGACCCCGAAAAAATGCCCGGGCGAGACCGACCTGCAAGCGGCCGCCTATTTGAAAAATGGCGACGCCTGTTCGTTTACGACGGCGCGCCAGCGCGCCTTCTTTGAATTCGCCCAAAGCGGCATGACGCTGATCCCCGCCACGGCGAGAAATGGCGACGCGTTTCGCCGGGTCGACCTGCCGTTTACCAGCTACAGCGTGCTCGATTACGGCGGCATCGTGCTGCAGCCGGGCGGCGCGCTCGACGCCGGCTGGCTGGCCCTGATGCAAAGCGACATGCAGACGGCGCTGCCCGGCCTGCAGGATGCCATGCGCATCATCGACGATTTCCAGATCAAGACGGGCATGCCCTCGCGCGCGCGCCTGATCGAGGATTACAACACGCCGTTCTACATCGTCGTCAAGGACCATGAAGCGCGCGGCGAACGCCTGGCCGACATCGAAGAGCAAGTGCTGCAGCAGTGGATCGCCGCCGAAGGTTCGGACTACTTCATCCACCGCAACGGCAACAACCTGGCCGTGCTGCCGAAGACCCTGAACAAGGCGCGTGCCGTGGCCTACCTGCGCGCGGAACTGGAAGCCGAACATGGCCCCATCGTCAGCTTCGGCATGGGCGACAGCCGTTCGGACGCGCGTTTCATGGCTGCCTGCGATTACGCCATCATCCCCAACGGCACCCAGCTGGCGGCACTCACGGTGGCGGCGCTATGACCGACGGTACGCAGCATTTCAGCGGCAGCTACCGCCAGGAAGACGTCGAGTTTCTGCTCACGCCGATGGCGCTCGAGCCCATCCTCGACCTGGCCGAAAAAGAGCGTTTGATCCAGTCGGGCCAGCGCCACTACAGCGAGATGCTGTCGCCCGAATCCCTGCCCTCGCCCGCCTACCTGGCCCTGTTCCAGAGCGCGTTTGCTGCCAACCGCCTGCAGATGGCGCGCGACTGCCTGCGCCTGGCGGCCCTGATCGCGGCGCGCCGCACTGGCGCCATCACGCTGGTGTCGCTGGCGCGCGCCGGCACGCCCGTGGGCGTCATCCTGGGGCACTTGCTGCGCCAGGTATTCCAGCGCGAGTGCAGCCATTATTCCGTCTCCATCATCCGCGACCGCGGCATCGATGCCAATGCCCTCAAGTACATCCTGACGCAGGGCCACAGTGACGCCTCCCTCGTCTTCGTCGATGGCTGGACGGGCAAGGGCGTGATTTCACGCGAATTGCGCCAGACGGTCAACGATTTCAACGCGGCCCATGGCACGGCCGTCGACGGCGGCCTGTTCGTGCTGGCCGACCTGGCAGGCACGGCCGCCTGCGCCGCCTCGGCCAGCGACTACCTGATCCCGTCGAGCATTTTGAACGCCACCGTCTCGGGCCTGGTCAGCCGCTCCGTGTTGAATGATGCCATCGGCCCCGACGACTTCCACGGCTGCGTGTACTACGCGCAGTTCGAGCAGCACGACCAGTCGCGCGATTTCGCCGACGGCCTGGTGGCCGACGCCATGGCGATCGCCGCCAGCAGCGGCGTCCCCCTGGCCGAAGCGAGCGATGCGCCAGCCATGGCGGCGCGCTCGCAAGCCTACATGGCCGCTGCGCAGCAGCAATACGGCATCAGCGACATCAACCTGATCAAGCCAGGCATCGGCGAAGCGACGCGCGTGCTGCTGCGCCGCGTGCCCGAGCGCCTGATCGTGCGCGACACGAATGCGCCGGACGTGGCACATTTGCTGCTTCTGGCGCAGGAAAAAGCCATACCCGTCACAGTAGAACCGGCGCTGCCCTACCAGGCGGTCGCCCTTATCAGGAGCGCAGTCGATGGATAACAACTCCCTACACCCACAAAGCGAACACAAGGCGGCGCTGGGCGCCTCCATGTATGTGCCGACCACGCACAAGGACTTGCTGGCGATCGCCAATGGCGACAAATTCAGCCATTTGCGCTCGGTCATACTTTGCACCGAAGACGCCATCGCGGAACGCGACCTCAGTTACGCGCTGTTCAATTTGTCGCTGGCGCTGCAAAACATGTGCGACGAGTCCGATACCTTGCGCTTCGTGCGCGTGCGTAATCTCGAGGTGCTGGCGCGCGTGCTGGCCATGCCCGGCGCCGACAAATTGAGCGGCTTCGTGCTGCCCAAGTCCACGCGCCACAACTTCGCCGCGTATTTCGAGCTGGTGCGCCACACGCACCATTTGCTGATGCCGACGCTGGAAACGGCGGAAGTGTTCGACGACGAGGAAATGAAGCAGTTCCGCATCATTTTATCGACGCCGGAAGTGCGCCGCCGCATCCTGGCCCTGCGCATCGGCGGCAACGATCTGCTGGCCCTGCTGGGACTGCGCCGCCCCACCAGCGGCACCATTTACCAGACCCCGCTGGGCCAGGTCATCGGCCGCCTGGTGACCATCTTCAAGCCGCACGGCTTCCAGCTGACGGCGCCCGTCTTCGAGCACCTGTCGCAGGGCAGCTGGCTGGACGCCGAAGTGGCGCAGGACATGGCGCACGGCATGATCGCCAAGACGGCCATCCACCCGGACCAGGTGCCGCAGATCGAGCGCCACTACCAGGTGGCGCAATCGGACATCGAACTGGCGCTGCGCATCATCGACCCGGATAGCCCGGCCGTGTTCCGCATGCAGGAATCGATGTGCGAAGTGGCGACCCACTCCAGCTGGGCGCAGCGCATCATCGAACAGGCGCGCCTGTTCGGCATCCGCCATGCGGCCGACGCGGCACCGGCGCACCTGCCGACTACCTCATTGACTCAACTCTCAAGCGACGAAGGGATTGCACGACCATGACCAATTTCACACGCGGACAAAAAGGCAAACTGGCTGACCTGGGCTTGAATGGCCCGTTTGCCGTCACGCTCGATATCGTTTCGGGTTCGATGGAAGTGGACGTCAGCTGCTTCGGCGTCGATGCGGCCGGCAAGCTGTCGGACGACCGCTACATGGTGTTCTTCAACCAGAAAAGCGCGCCGGACAACGCCATCACGGTGGACTTGAACGGCCCCCGCTCCACCTTCCAGGTCGACCTTTCCCGTCTGCCAGCCTCGATCGACAAGCTGGTATTTACGGCGGCGACGGAACAGGGCAGCATGCGCGCGCTGGGCAACTCCAGCATGGCGCTGGGCCAGGCGGCCACCTTCGCCTTCACGGGCAATGACTTCCAGGACGAGAAAGCCGTCATCATCGGCGAACTGTATCGCCGCGACGGCAGCTGGCGCTTCGGCGCCGTGGGCCAGGGCTTTGCCGGCGGCCTGGCGGCGCTGCTGAAGCACTTCGGCGGCAGCGAGGCAGCTTCGTCGTCCCCTGCTCCCGTGTCCACGCCAGCAGCGCCACCGCCACCACCGGCAAATAAAATCTCGCTGTCGAAAATCCGCCTGGAAAAACGCGGCGACAAGATTTCGCTCGACAAGCGCGACAGCGGCGGCTATGGCCGCATCCGCGTCAACCTGAACTGGAACCAGAACGCCGCGCAAGGCCAGGCGCCCGCCTCGAAGCTGGACACGGGCTTTCTCGGCAAGCTGTTCAACAAGCCGGCCAGCCGTTCGGGCGGCATCGACCTCGATATCGGCTGCCTGTTCGAAATGAGCAATGGCAGCAAGAGCGCCGTGCAGGCCTTGGGCAACAGCTGGGGCGCCTATGACAGGCCGCCGTACATTCACCTGGAAGGCGACGACCGCACGGGCAGCGTCAGCAGTGGCGAAAACATCTTCATCAACGGCACCCATTTCGACCAGATCAAGCGCGTGCTCGTATACGCCTTCATCTACGAAGGCGTGCCGAACTGGGCCGCCACCGATGGGGTCGTGACGATCGAGATCCCCGGCCAGCCTACCGTGGAAGTGCGCCTCGACACGGACAGCTCGCACGCCATGTGCGCCATCGCCATGCTGGAAAACCACGGCGGCAACCTGCAGGTGACAAAATTGGTGGAATACTTCGGCGGCCAAGGTAAAATCACGGCGCACCAGGCCATGGACGAAAGATATAACTTTGGTCTTAACTGGAAAGCCGGACGGAAAGACTAAATCTTTCTCCAACTAAACAATTCACCCCCTAACATGACCCCTACGACCAAAAAAGTCACCTTCGCCTTCGTCATCTTCCTCGTGGCCGGCTTCCTGCTGCTGGCCGCCTACACGTGGATGGCTCTCAGCTTCTCGTACTCGGAAGGCGAACGTGCGGGCTACCTGCAAAAGTTCTCCAAACGGGGCTGGATCTGCAAGACATGGGAGGGTGAATTGCTGCTGACGGCGCTGCCGGGCACCATCCCGGAAAAATTCCAGTTCAGCGTGCGCGATGAAGAAGTGGCGAAGCAACTGACGGCTGCCGCCGGCAAGCGCATCCTCGTCACCTACAGCCAGCACAAGGGGGTGCCGACGCAATGCTTCGGCGAGACGGAATATTTTGCCGACAAAGTCGTCTTGAGCCAGTAATAGAGACAGTAATACGACCGCAATTCCAGTAGCTCCAGCAACATCGCGCCGGCCAGCCCGTCCAGGCCGGCGCCTCCCCTCCCGCCGCATCATTGGCGCGCCTCACACATTCTCACTTTCTTATACACTAGGGCAATTAGTTCTGACTGAGACATTTTACTAATGTAGTAAATGTGCGTGGTGATTGTGCCTTCGCATGATGCCCAGCCAGCCAACCTTCAGCCTGCATCATCACCGGAAATGTCATGCGCATCTGCCACCCTGTCCTGGCCTTGCTGGCCGTCTCGCTTCCCCTCTCCGTCCAGGCACAGGATATCTCCGGCATGGCCGGCGCCCTGAAAGTCAGTTCGACCAATGAGCGCACCTTTGTGGCCGCCGTCAGCTACACGCAGCCGGTGGGACACTACAACGCCGTCAGCCTGTCGTATATCAACGAAGGCCACCCCGAAGACCATCACCGCGACGGCATGGCGGGCCAGTTCTGGCTGCGCACGAAAAAAGTGGAGCAGGGCCTGATGCTGGGCGCCGGCGTGGGTCGCTACTTCTTCTTCGACACGGCCAGGACCGACGACGGCCTGCACAACTTCGACAATGACCATGGCTGGGGCTCCATCGTCAGCCTGCAGGCGCGCTGGCAATTCGACAAGCGCTGGTATGCGCAAGCGCAAATCAACCGCATCCGCCCCAGCGGCAAGGACAATACCACGCACCTGATGATCGGCGCCGGCTACCGCTATGACGGCGTGCCGGGCGCCAAGCTGCACTTGCAGAACTGGGCCCACGACGACACATTGACACTCTCGACGGGCCACACCATCGTCAACAGCTTGCGCTCGGAAAGCGCGCGCCCGTTCACCCTGGAATACCGGCGCGCGGCGGGAAAATACGTGGACTGGACGGTCACCGCCCTCGATGAAGGCGATGCCGACCTGGCGCACCGGCGCGGCGTGGCCGCCCAGCTGTGGCTGATCCGTTCACTGAATGAAAAGGTGGAATTCGGCATGGGCGGCGGCCCCTACCTGGCGTGGGACGGGCGCGACACCCAGGGCCACGGCACGCGCCTGACAGGCTTGCTATCGGCCACAGCCCGCTACCACTTCGACCGCCGCTGGGTGGCGCAAGTGGCGTGGAACCGGGTCGTCACCGATTATCACCGCGATGCCGATTTGATTCTGGTGGGGGTGGGACGGAAGTTTTGATGACGAAACCAGTCCCGCTGGGACTGGTTTCGAATTCTGTTAACGTGAGCGCCAGACGGCGCCAGCTTCATTCGGCTGCGTCAAGCGTTCGATCACTTCACGCGTCAAACTGGCCGAGCTGACTTGTTCGGCTTTAGCGCGGGCGGCGGTCAGCGAGCTGGAAAAGACCGTTTGCGGCTGCTCCAGGCTGGCGCGCAAGGCGGCCAGTTCACGCTCTTGCTGCTGCGCGCGCGCCGTGTCCTGTTCCAGCAATTGCTGCCTGGCGGCGGCCATCGCGCGCGTGGTCTCGGCGGCCTTGCGCTGCAGGGCCGCATGCGCCTGGGCGCTGGCCAGCAAGGCTTGCTGCGCGGCGAGTTTCTCGCTGGCGGCCTGCTGTGCGACCCGTTCCAGCTGCTCGCGCTGGCGCATGGCGTCGAGCGCCTGCTGTTCCATGGCGGCGCGCGTTTCAGCGGCCGCTGTCGCCTGCTTTTCCGCCTCCAGACGGCCGGCGATGGCTTGCGAGGCGCGCTCTTCGGCGCTGCTGGTCTGGCGTTGCTGCACCAGTTTTTGCGCGATCAAGGCCAGCGACTCGCGTTCGGCAGCGACGAAATCGCGCTCGGACGCCAGCAGCGCGTCGGCCGCTTGCGCCTTGTCTTCTTCCACGCGGGCACGCTCGCCATGCACTTGTCCCAGTTCCACGGCCAGGCGCGCCTGCGCCTGCACGGCTTGCGCGGCAGCCGCTTTCTGCTCGCCTTCGACCAGCGCCTGGTCCATCAGGATGCGAATGGCGTCGGCTTCCTTTTGCGCCGCTTCCCGCAAGGCCTGTTCGGCCGCGTGCTGGCCGCGCAGCAGTTCGGCTTGCGCGTCTTCTGCGGCGATGCGTTCCTGCGCCGCGTTACACGCCAGCGCTTCCGCTTCGAGTTTTTCTTTCAAGGCGGCCAGGGCGGCTTGTTCTGCGGCCAGGCGTTCCTGCTCGGCTTGCAGCAGGCGCTCCGCCTGCCGGGCTTTTTCCTGCGCCAGTTGCGACACCTGCGCCTGCGCAGCCAACGTCGCCTTGCCGGCATCGACCGCGGCCTGCTCGGCGTCATTCTGGCTGGCGGCCAGTTCCGATGCCTGGCGCGCCAGTTCGGCGCGTTCCTGCGCCAGGCTGGCGGCGCGCTGCTGCTCTTCCAGTTCACGCGCCGCTGCCACGGCGGCTGCCTGCTCGGCCGCTTCGCGCGCCTTGGTCTGTTCCAGTGCGGCCGTTTCCGCTTCCAGCTTGGCGTGGCCGGCGATTTCCGCATCCTGTTCGGCCGCTACGCGGGCCAGCGCCACGGCGCGCAGCTGGCGGTCCACCTCGATGCGCGCCTCGGTGGCGGCCAGGATGCGCACGTCGGCATCGCGGCGCGCCTGCGCGCTGGCCACGGCGACCATTTCCAGGCGCTCGCGGTGGATGGCCGCGTCGCGCAATTCTTTTTCCGTCTGCAGGCGCAAACGCAGGGACTGCGCCGCATGGCGTTCCGATTCCGCCTGCGCCAGGGCGATGGCTTCGCGTTCCTGCTCCAGGTGCGCCAGCGCGCGCGCTTCTTCCAGGGCGCGCACTTCGGCGGCGGCGCGGTTGAAGGCCGATTCCAGCGCGATCTGGTCGGCGCGCTCGCGCTGCACCGTCAAGTCCAGCGCTTCGCTTTCCGCTTCGGCCAGCATCTGCGCCGTCTGGCGCGCACCGTGCGCATGGCGCTCGCGTTCACGCGCCAGCACGGCGACTCTGGCGTCGGCCGATGCGATGCCCACCATTTCTTCCTTGGCCGCCTGCACGGCGGCGACGCGCTCGACGGCTTGCAGGCGCGCCTGCTCCGTCTGCACCTGCAATTCTTCAGCGGCGCGGGCGGCCTGTTCGGCCAGTTCCGACTGCACGGCCACTTGCTCGCAGGCGCGCAAGCGGCTTTCCTGCTCGGCGCGCGAACGCTGTTCGGCGGCCAGGCGGATGGCATTGTCGGACTCCACGCGCGCGCGCAGTTCGGCCGTCTCCTGCTTGACCGCTTCCAGGCGGGCCACGCTGGCTTGCGCGGCGGCGCGCATGGTATCGAGACGTTCGCGGTTGGCGGCAATCGCTTCTTCGGCTGCCTGCGCATTTTGCTGTGCGGCGGCGGCGGCGGCCGCGTCGATGGCGGCGCGGTCCTCGGCCAGCGAGCGCACGCGCGCCTCGGCCAGCGCGCGGCTCTCGGCGGCGCAGGTGGCCTTCGCTTCCGCTTCCACGCGGGCAATCGCCTCGTGGATGGCTTTTAATTCCATTTTCTGGCGTTCGGCGGCAGGCGCCTTGCCATCAGTTTCGGCTGCCGGCTCGGCTTGCGACTCGGACATGGGGGTGAACGGCGCGGCAGGGACAGGCGCATCAGCCTTGCGCTCCAGGTCCTTGAAATCATGCAGCGAGACCATGCTGTCCTGGTCGAACTCGTCGTCGGCGCAGTACGCGACGGTGAGGGAGGCGGCCTGGCGCTGATTTTGCTGTGCTTGCATGATTTCTCGCTTATTCGGGTGAATTCCATTGCTTATAGGAATTTATTACCACCATTATCGAACAAGCATACTCAAATCAGCGCCGCAAGAAGAGCCTGTTTTACCGCTCTTTTCGAGATTTGCCAGGGATTTAAGCGTCCGAGAAAATGCTCAGGGCAAGGCAATGCAACGCCGCCATGGGCGTTTTATCGCGCGCTTAAATTGGCCATAGGGGAGCTTCATCCATCAGGGCCACCTGCTCGCGCAATTCCAGGATGCGGTCCTGCCAATAGCGCTGCGTGTTAAACCACGGGAAGGCGACGGGGAAGGCGGGGTCGTCCCAGCGGCGCGCCAGCCAGGCCGAATAATGGATCAGGCGCAGGGTGCGCAGCGCTTCGACCAGGTACAGCTGGCGCGGGTCAAAATCGCAAAAATCTTCGTAGCCGGCCAGGATGTCGCTCATCTGGCGCACCTGGTCGCTGCGCTCGCCCGACAGCATCATCCACAGGTCCTGGATGGCCGGGCCCATGCGGCTATCGTCGAAATCGACGAAATGGGGGCCGGCGTCCGTCCACAGCACGTTGCCGCCATGGCAATCGCCATGCGTGCGCAGTACGGCCACGTCACCCGCGCGGTCATAGCAGCGCTTGACGCCATCGAGCGCCTGCTGCGCCACGCTGGAATACGCGGCCAGCAGTTCGGGCGGCAGGAAATTGCCTTCCAGCAAGAACTCGCGCGGCTCGACACCGAACGTCTGATGATCGAGCGCCGGCCGCTCCTGGTAGGTGGACAGCCCACCGACGGCGTGGATGCGGCCGATGAAGCGCCCTATCCATTCCAGGGTGGCCGGATCATCCAGCTCGGGCGCGCGGCCGCCGTGGCGGGGGAAGACGGCAAAGCGGAAGCCCTGGTACTGGTGCAGGGTGCTGCCGTTGATCTCCAGCGCCGGCACCACCTGGATTTCGCGCTCGACCAGCTCGGACACGAACGCGTGCTCTTCCAGGATGGCCGTGTCGCTCCAGCGCGCGGGGCGGTAAAACTTGGCCACCAGGGGGGCGCTGTCTTCGATGCCCACCTGGTAGACGCGGTTTTCGTAGCTGTTCAGGGCCAGCAGGCGGCCATCGCCGCGCAAGCCCACGCTGTCGAGCGCGTCGAGCACGCAATCGGGGCTCAGGGCGGAAAAGGGATGGACGGGCCGGTCGTCCTCGTGCGGCTGGTTTTCATTGTGCATAAGCGACATTGTAAGGCGCGCGCGGGCCGCCGGTGCAAACACTTCGGCGGCAAGCCGCAGCAAAGCGTATACTGGCGCCTTACATTTCATCAAAGAGCAAGCCATGTCACTCGAACAGCCATTATCAGAAAAAGAATTCGACGAATTAGACCAATTCCTGTTGTCGGAGCGCTGCTCCGAAGACGCGATGACCATGGATATGCTGCACGGCTATCTGACGGCCGTCGCCATCGGCCCGGAACCGATCATGCCAGCCGAGTGGTTGCCGCGCGTCTGGGGCGAAGATGCCGAAGATGCACCGAAATTCAAGAACAGCAAGGAAGAAGAACGCATCGTCAACCTGATCATGCGCTTCATGAACGAAGTGCTGGTGACGTTTGAAGTGGCGCCGAAGGAATTCGAAGCCCTGTTCGTCGAGCACGACTACGAAGGCCAGACCCTGATCGACGCCGAAGCCTGGTGCTGGGGCTTCTGGGACGGCATGGAACTGCGTCCTGGCTCGTGGAATGAAATCTGGGACTCCGAAGTGGCCGAGCTGATGCAGCCGATCTACCTGCTGGGCGCCGACGAAATCAAGGAAGAAGAACTGAAGCTGGTGGAAGACCCGGTCAAGGCGCACAAGCTGGCGCAGGAACTGGAAGCGAACCTGCCGGCCATCCACCGTTTCTGGGTACCGCGCCGCAAGGCACCGGTGCAAACCATGAAGCGCGAAGAGCCGAAAGTGGGCCGCAACGACGACTGCCCTTGCGGCAGCGGCAAGAAGTTCAAGAAATGCTGCGGCGCCGAACCGGCAGCCGAGTAACATCGCAGTAGCATCCCTCTGCGCCGGCGTCCTGCCGGCGCAGCGCTGGCGCTGGCCCCCGGGCTATAATCGCCGCATGAAACTCCCCGACCTGAACCTGCTCGTTGCCCTCGATATCCTGCTCGAGGAAGGCAGCGCCGTGGCCGCCGCGCGGCGCATGCATCTGAGCGCCCCGGCCATGAGCCGCACCCTGGCGCGCATCCGCGACGCCATCGGCGACCCCGTCTTCGTGCGCTCCGGGCGCGGCCTGGCGCCCACTCCGCGCGCGCTGGAATTGCGCGAGCAGGTGCGTGGCGTGGTGGAGCAGGCGCACGCCATCTTCACGTCCGGCCGCGAAGTCGACTTGCGCACGCTGGAACGCACGTTCAGCCTGTGCGCCAACGACGTATTCGTTGGCGCGTATGGCGGCAAGCTGCGCGACCTGCTGGCCGTGCACGCGCCGCACACGGTGCTGCGCTTCGTGCCCGAAGGCGATGGCGCCACGGAAAACGACGCCCTGCATGCGGGCCGCATCGACCTGTACATCAGCGCGCGGCGCGCCTTTGCGCCCGACATCAAGCTGCAGCAGCTGTTTAGCAGCGGCTTTGTCGGCATCGCCCGCAGCGACCACCCGATCTTCGACGGCCCCATCACCCTCGACAGCTTTACCGAGTACGAACATATCAGCGTCTCGCGGCGCGGCCTGGCGCGCGGCCCGTTCGACACCATACTGGCCGAGCGGGGCTACACGCGCCGCGTCTCGCTGATCAGCCCCAACTTCCAGTCCGCCATTTTCGCCGTGGCCGATTCGCGCCTGCTGCTGCCGCTGATGCCCACGCCCCTGCTGCCCATCGTCGAGCGGCTGGGCTTGAAGTTGCGCACCTTCCAGCTGCCGATTCCCGTCGACAGCGTGGAGGTACTCCAGGCCTGGCACCCGCGCCTCGACCACGACCATGCGCACCGCTGGCTGCGCCGCATGATCAAGGAGCTGTGCGGCGGCACGCCACCAGAAGCTTAGGGTCGGATCCCCATCATCATTGCGTCTGACGCAATTCAGACTTCATCAATGATCAATTTTCATCATATTTAGCGCTACCTATACTGCGTGGACTGATCCTCATCCACGGAGTTCCCTGTGTCTGCTGTACCGCTTCCCGGCGCCGCCCCCGCGGCCGCGCCACCCGCCCCTCCCGCCTTCGGCCTGCGCCTGGCCACGGGCCTGGCCGGCGTGCTGCTGGCCGTACTGGTGTCGGGCCTGAATGAAAATATCACCAAGGTCGCGCTGGCCGACATCCGCGGCGCCATGGGCATCGCGCGCGACGACGCCAGCTGGCTCGTGGCCCTGTATGCGGCCGCCTCGGTGTCGGCCATGGCGTTTGCGCCGTGGTGTTCCGTCACCTTTTCGCTGCGCCGCCTGACGGCCACCGCCATCATCGTCTGCATGGCCGCAGGTCTGCTATGCCCGTTCGCGCCGAACCTGTCCGTGCTGATGCTGCTGCGCGTGGTGCAGGGCGCGGCAGGCGGCGCCCTGCCGCCCATGCTGATGACGGTGGCGCTGCGCTTCCTGCCGCCGAACATCAAGTTGTATGGCCTGGGCGGCTATGCGCTGAGCGCCACCTTCGGCCCCAGCCTGGGCACGCCGCTGGCCGCCTTCTGGACCGAGTACCTGGGCTGGCAATGGGCCTTCTGGCAAGTCGTCCCGGGCAGCATCGTCGCCCTGCTGATGGTGTCCTGGGGCCTGCCGCAAGACCCGCTGCGCCTCGATCGCTTGCGCCAGTTCGACTGGCGCGGCCTGCTGCTTGGACTGCCCGCCATCAGCATGCTGGTCATCGGCATGCTGCAGGGCGAGCGCCTGGCGTGGTTCGCCTCGCCGCTGATCTGCGTGCTGCTGGGCGGAGGTCTTTTGCTGCTGGTGCTGTTCTTCATCAACGAATGGTCGCATCCGCTGCCGTTTTTCAAGCTGCAGCTGCTGTCGCGGCGTAACCTCAGCCACGCCCTGCTGACCCTGGGCGGCGTGCTGTTCGTGCTGCTGGCCGTGATCCTGATTCCCTCGTCCTACCTGGCGCAGGTGCATGCCTACCGCCCGCTGCAAACGGCGCCCGTGATGCTGATGGTGGCGCTGCCGCAGCTGATCGCCCTGCCTCTGGTGGCAGCCCTGTGCAATCTGCGCGCCGTCGACTGCCGCTGGGTACTGGCCATCGGCCTGGCCCTGCTGGCACTGTCCTGCGTGCTGGGTGCGCGCATGTCGCCGGACTGGATCCGCACGCATTTCTACCTGCTGCAGGCGGTGCAGATCTTTGCACAACCGATGGCCGTGATTCCCTTGCTGCTGCTGGCCACCACGGGCCTGGCGCCGCAGGATGGCCCTTTCGCCTCGGCCTGGTTCAACACCATCAAGGGCATGTCGGCCGTCGTCGCCACCGGCGTGCTCGATGCGCTGATCACGCGCCGCAACCATTTTCATTCGACGGTGCTCAGTGAGCGCCTGGGCAACCTGCCGGCCGGCGTGGACATGGAAAGATTGGCGCAGCGCATGCACGCGCAAGTCGTCACCCTGACCTCGTCCGACCTGTACCTCACCGTGGCCGCCATCGCGCTGGTCATGATTGTGATCATTCCCATCCTGCCGACGCGCGTCTATCCGCCGCGCGCCGCCTGACTTTTACTTCACGAAAGAGCTTCACCATGCAAAAACCCATACTGCGCTCGCGCGCCTTTCTTCTCGGCCTGGCCCTGCTGGCCTGTGCCCTCGCCTTTTGCGCCTGGCAACTGCTGTTCGCCCGTGGCGACGAACAAAGTACCGACGACGCCTTTGTCAGTGCCGACTACACCGTGCTCTCCCCCAAGGTCGGTGGCATCGTGCGAGACGTGCTGGTGGAAGACAACCAGACTGTCAAGGCGGGTGATCTGCTGGCGCGCATCGACGACCGCGATTACCAGGCCGCCGCCGCCTCGGCCCGCGCCGAGGTAGCCGGCGCCGAAGCGCAGCTGGCGAATGCCCGCGCTACCTTGCAGCGCCAGCAATCGGTGATCGAGCAAGCCACGACCCTGGTCGACGCCAACCAGGCGGAAGACAAACTGGCGCAGCAGGAGCTGGCCCGCTCGCAGCACCTGGCCGGCCAGGGCGCGGGCAGCGTGCAGAACGCACAGCAGGCGCAATCGCGCTTCGACGTGAGCCGCGCGCGCCTGGCGCAAAACCGCGCCGCCCTGGTCTCCACCCGCAAGCAGACGGACATTTTGCAGGCGCAGCAAGGCGCGGCCGAAGCGTCCCTGCTGCGCGCCCGCGCCAGCCTGCAACGGGCCGAACTGGATCTGTCGCATACGCAGCTGCGCGCCCCCATCGACGGCATCGTGGGACGCCGCGCCGTGCGCGTCGGCGCCCTGGTGGCGCCTGGCGCCAGCCTGATGGCCGTGGTGCCCCTGAACAGCAGTTTCGTCATCGCCAACCTGCAGGAAACCCAGCTGACCCACGTGCGCCAGGGCCAGCGCGCCAGCATCGCCGTCGACGCCTATCCGGGCGTACTCCTGCACGGTACGGTGCACAGCATCGCGCCCGCCACGGGCGTGACGTTTGCCGCCATCGCGCCGGAAAACGCCACTGGCAACTTCACCAAGGTGGTGCAGCGCATCCCCGTCAGGATCGCGCTCGATCCGGGCCAGGATGGCGACCGGGACCGGGGCACCCGCCTGCGCGTGGGCATGTCGGCCGAAGTGCGCATCGATACGGCCATGCGCCGCCAACAGCTGCAACAGGTGAGCGCACGATGAAAGCATTGATACTCATCACGGCCCTGGGCCTGGCCGGCTGCGGCAGCGTCGGCAGCGACTTCCAGCGCCCGCACCATGATCTGGGACTGCAATGGCGCCAGGCGCAGGACGCCCGTTTCGCCGCGCAGCAGGATGGCGCCATCGAACAGCGCTGGTGGGACAGCTTTGGCGACGCGACTTTATCCTCCCTGCTGCAGCGCGCCGCCGGCGCCAACCTCGACGTGCTGGCGGCCAGCAGCCGGCTGGAACAGAGCCGCGCCGCGCGCGGAGTCATCGGCGCCGCACAAGGCCCGTCCCTGGGCGCGAATGGCAGCTACAGCCGCGCGCGCAACAGCGAACAAGGCTTGAGCGACCCGTCGCGCAACAACGGCCAGTCCGCCTACAACCTGTGGCAAGGCAACCTCGATGCGGCCTGGGAACTCGACCTGTGGGGCCGCGTGCGGCGCGAAGTTGAAGCGGCTGACGCGCGCGTCGAGGTGGCCGTGGAAACGCAGCATGGCGTGCTGCTGGCCGTCCTGGCCGAAACGGCGCGCGACTACATCGAGCTGCGCGGCGCGCAGCAGACGCTGGCCATCACGCAGCAACTGCTCGATATCGCCCGCCATACCTTGAACCTGACGCGCATCCGCCTGCGCGAAGGCGCGGCGACGCAACTCGACGAGGCGGAGGCGGCGGCCCACGTGGCCACCATCGAAGCGCGCCTGCCGCCGCTGCAGCAGCGCGAAGCGCGCCTGGGCAATGCCCTAGCCCTCCTGCTGGCGCTGCCGCCGCAGTCCCTGCAGGAGGAACTGGCGGCGGGCAAGGACATTCCCGCCATGACCATGCAGGTGCAGCTGGGCGTGCCGAGCAGCCTGGCCGGGCGGCGTCCCGACATCCGCCGCGCCGAAGCGCAGCTGCACGCGGCCACGGCCGCCATCGGCGTGGCGCAAGGCGATTTTTATCCACGCATCACGCTCTCGGGCAGCATCGGCCTGCAAGCGATGCAGCTGTCCGATATCGGCTGGGACGCCAGGCGCTTCGCCTTCGGCCCCGGCTTCAGCGTGCCCCTGTTCGATGGCGGCCGCCTGCGCGGCAACTTGCAATTGCGCGAGGCGCAGCAGCAGGAAGCGGCCATCGCCTACCGCCAGACGGTGCTGGCCGCCTGGCACGAGGTGGAAGATGCTCTTTCGGGCTACCAGGCGAACCAGCGCCGCCAGGCCAGCCTCGATGAAGCCGTCAAGCAGGGACGGCGCGCGCTGGGCAGCGCGGAACTGCAGTACCGCCAGGGCGGCACGGACTTGATCAACGTGCTGCATGTGCAGAACACCTTATTGAACAACGAAGCGGCGCTGGTCGACAGCCGCGCCACCGCTGCGCTGTCGCTGGTCCAGGTCTACAAGGCGCTGGGCGGCGGCTGGCAAGCATTTACAAGCACATCGCAAGGAAGCAGGCCATGAAACCGAATCCCGCACATTTCTCCATCCACGACGTCAGCGACTTCCCCATCGTGCGCTTTCGCCCTGAAACGGCCGTCACCGGCTATGCCCCGCTGTGGGAAAACGACATGGACGCCCTGCTGCGCCACGGCGCACCGTTCGTCCTGCTGTTCGAAGAGGAACGCAGCAATGAAGCGCACATCGACCGCAAGCGCCGCGGCCTGTGGCTCAAGCATAACAAGGTGGCGCTGGCCGCCCTTTGCCGTGGCCTCGTGTCGGTCGAGGCGGACGCGGAGCAGCGCGCGCGCCTGCAGGCGATGGCGGCCGGCGCCATGAAGGCGTTCGGCATCGTGCAGGAGGTGGCGGCCACGCGCGAACAGGCCGAGGCCCTGATGGTCTGGCTGCTCGGTAGCGGCCAGATGGCGCGGCCGCGCGCGGCGGACGTGTGGTAGTAATTTAGGCGGCCCTGCGCACCGCGCTCCTGGCAGGGATGACGCACACGTCGCCATCGCTGCTGGTCGCCGTCGTCAGGGCGATGCCGTACAGCGCGGCCAGGGCGGGTACGGCGCCGGCATCGCTGGCGATATCGGCGACCAGCTGGCCCGAGCGCACCAGCAGCAGCCGCTCAAAACCAAGCAAGGCGTGATTGATGTCGTGCAGGATGGCGACGACGGCGTGGCCGCGCGCGGCGCAAAACTGCTGCAGGCTATCGAGCAGATCGAACTGCAGGCCGGGATCGAGCGCCGCCAGCGGTTCGTCGACGAGTATCAAGCCATTGTCGACATCCCACATCTGCGCGAAGATGCGCGCCAGCTGCACCCTGGCCTGCTCGCCGCCGGACAGGGTGTCCAGGCGGCGGCCCAGCAGATGCGCGGCGTGCGCCAGGGCGGCCGCGTCCTGCACGATACGCTCCAGCGATGGGTCAAGCAGGCGCGCCACCCGCCCCAAGCCGATCACCAGCTCGCACTTCAATCCAAAAGCCACGTTCGAGCCTTGCGGCAGGACGGCGCGGCGCAGGGCCAGGTCGGCCAGCGGCCACTGCGCCAGCGGCCGGCCCGCGAATATCACCTGTCCCGCCTGCGGCTGCAGTTCGCACGCCATCAGTTTCAACAAGGTCGACTTGCCCGCGCCGCTGGGGCCGAGGATGGCGATGCGCTCGCCGGGCGCCACCCGCACATTGAAGGGGCCAAAATACTGCTGGCCCAGTTGGGTGGTGGCGAAGGAGAGTTCCAGCAGGGAAGTCATGTTCACCTCTAGGCGCTGGCGTGGCGGAAGCGCCGCAACAGCATCAGGAAAAATGGCCCGCCCAGCAAGGCCGTGAAAATACCGACGGGGACTTCCGCGGGAATGGCGACCGTGCGCGCCAGGGTGTCGGCCAACAGCAACAGCAAGCCGCCCATCAGCATCGCCAGTGGCAGCACGCGGCGCTGGTCCGCCCCCAGCCAGGTGCGCACCAGGTGCGGCGCGATCAGGCCGATGAAACCGATGCCGCCGCACCAGGCGACGGCAAAACCCGTCAGCACGGCCACCAGCACGATCACCTGCGTGCGCAGCCGGCCCACGTCGATGCCCACATGCAGCGCCTGCGCCTCGCCCAGCGCCAGCGCATTGAGTGAGCGCATCAGGAAGCGCGTGGCCCACAGCGCGCCGGCCAGCACCAGCAGCAAGGCCGCCACCTGGCGCCAGCTGCCGGCCGACAGCGAGCCGAGGGTCCAGAAAGTCAGGGTGCGCAACTGGTCGTCGCTGGCCAGGTAGATGCACAGGCCCATGACGGCCACCGTAATGGCATTGAGCGCCACGCCCGTCAGCAGCAGGCCGACAATGGAACCTGGCGTGGCCCAGCGGGCAACGCGGTCGAGCAGCACGCAAATGAGCATGGCGCCGGCAAACGCGGCCCCCGGCAGCAGCCACACGCGCAGCTCGGGCGCCACGTGCAGGCTGGCGGCGAAGACGATGGTGGCCGCGCCCGCGCAGGCGGCGCCGCTGCTCACGCCCAGCAGCCCCGGGTCGGCCAGCGGATTGCGAAACAGCCCTTGCGTCAAGCCGCCTGCCAGCGCCAGCGCGGCGCCGATCAGCATGGCGAACAGGGCGCGCGGCAGGCGGATATGCCACAGCACGTAAGCGCCACCGGACAGCGCATCGTCGCCCGCTTGCCAAGGGGCCAGCCAGTCGGCCAGTGTCACCGGCACGGCACCCGCCTGCACGGCGACGAGCAAGCCGCAAGCCAGTGCGGCGGCCAGCAGCCCGCCAGCGCCCCAGCGTGGCCAGCGCCACGGAGCGACAGACGCCAGGGTGGCCATGTTCATGCTGTCATGGCTTTGGCGAAGGCGGCGTCCAGTTCGGCCAGCGCCTGCGGCATGCGCGGGCCAAATCCCAGCAGCAGCATGGCTTCCAGCGAGACGATGCGGTGCTTGCGCCCGGCCGGCGTCTGCGCCAGGCCTGGCAGTTTCAAGATGCCATCCACGCCGCCCGAGGCTTTCAAGCCCTGATCCGTGACGAGCACGATATCGGGCCGCGCGGCGATCACGGCTTCCGGCGTAAGGGGCTTGTAGCCGGCGAATCCACCCAGGCCGCCCTGGCCGCCCATCACGTTGACGGCGCCCGCATACGCGAGCATGGCGTCGGCGCCCGTCTGGCGCCCGCCCACCATCACCTGGTTCGGCGCATGGGCGAGGATGAACAGCACGCGCACGGCTGATTGTACCGGTGATGGGCTGCGCTGGCGCACCTTGCCCAGGGCACCGTCCCACTGCTGCTGCAAGGCTTGCGCCAGGCGCGCGGCGGAATCGGCACGGCCCGTGATCTGGCCCACCTGTTTCACCCGTTCGAGCAAGCCTTCGAACTGGTTATTCGCGTTCAGCACCGCCACCGGCACGCCCGCGTCGCGCACCTGGCGCAGCACCGCTTGCGGCCCCGCCTCCTCGGTGGCGATCAGCTGCGTGGGCGCCAGCGACAGCACGCCCTCGGCCGACAGGGTGCGCGCATAGCCCACTTGCGGCAGCTGTTGCGCCACGACCGGATACAGCGACGTGGTATCGACGCCCACCAGTTCGCCCTGCGCCCCGAGCGCGTAGACGATCTCCGTCAGGGCGCCGCCGACGCTGATGATGCGCCGCGCTTTGACCACAGGTTTGCCCGCGTCGGACACGGCGGCCAGCACCTGCATCGGCGCGGCCAGGGCCAGTGCTCCCGCCCCCATTTTTTTCAGCGCGATGCGGCGCGCCACGCTGGCGGCGATCATGCGGCGCATAGCTCGCCCTCCTGCGCCACTCTGTCGACGATATGGCGCCATTCGCACAATTCATGCACGCCCGGCTTGCGTTCACCGAAGAACATGACGATGGTGTCGCCCCTGGCGTCGAACAGTTCCACCGACGTCACCAGGCCATCGACGGTGGGCTTTCTGACCACCCAGGCGCTGGCGATATGGTCTTCGCGCAAATGCAGGTTGAAGCGCGTGTCGAGGACATTGATCCACGGCCCCATCACGGCGATCTTGTGCACGGGCCCCGAATGGATCTGGATCATGCCGGCATTGCCAACGAAGGCCATGATGGACACCTTTTCGAGGGCGGCGCTATTGAGCAGGTCCAGCACGCAGGATTTGTCGAGCTGCTGCACGAAGCGCGGCTCGGCCAGGCGCAGGCCTTGCAGGCGCGAGACCGAATATTTTTTCAGCACGGTGAAAAATTCATGCGTGTCGCGCAAATCGGCCCAGGCGGCGCGAAAGCCGGCCACGTCGATCTGCGCGTCGGGCAGTTCGGCCTGCGGCGCCGCCGGCGCCGTCACGGCGATGCCCGCCGCCTGGTTTGCATCGGCAAAATGCGTCACCAAGGCGTCGTAGGCGGCCAGGTCGCTTTGCGGCTTGAGGAAAATCTTGTGCACGGCATGGCCGGCCGCATCGAAGAATTGCAGGCTGCGCTGCACCGCTTTTTCGCCCTCGTTCACCTCGCGTACGGCAAAGCCATGCGCCCAGTGGCGGTAAAACACGCGCAAGTCGATGTCGCCACCGAGCACCAGGCCCACATGGTTGTTGTGGCTGGCCTTGCGGTAGACGCCCGTCTTTTCATGCACGCACGAAGCGTTGCGCGTCAGCGCCATGACTTCGCCCAGCGGTTCCAGCGCGGCGACGATGGCGGGCCAGTCAGCTTGCAGGCGCACGGCGCCCAGCAAGGCGCCATCGGCCAGCGACAGGCCCGCATGCGCGGCGATCAGCTCGCCTTCGGCTATGCCCAGTTCCTCGGCGATGTCGCGGTGGCGGGCTTTCTTTTCGCGGCGCAGGCGGGCAAATTCGCTGGCGACCAGTTCGGTATTGCAAATGGGGAACGTGCTCGACACGGTGTCTCCTTTCAAGGCGAACACTGGCTGGCATGCGGAGGGCTGGCTGGTGGTGGGGGAATCTTGAAGTCAATTATAAATGAGAATCATTCGCAATCAAGGCTTTATGTGCAAAAAAAAGCGCCGCGACAGGAAACCCGTCGCGGCGCAAAGGAGACCGATCGATACAGCCGATCAGTTCAGGAAAACAGGATCAGGCGCTGGCCTGCACGCCCGGCATGGCCGCCGCCTTGGGCGCGGGACGCTGCGCCAGCAAGACGACGGCGGCCAGCACCATGGCGCCGCCCAGCAATTGCGTGCCGCTGACGGATTCTTTCAGCATGGTCACGCCGAACGCCATCGTGATGACGGGTTCAAACGTGGAAATAATGGATGCCTTGGCCGCGCCGATTTGCGCCACGCCGGCAAAAAAGGCGGCAATCGCGATGGCCGTCGAGAACAGGGCAATGGCGCTGACGGCCAGCCAGCCCGTCGGCGTGCCCGGCAAGGCCACGCCTTGCCACAGGGCAATCGCAGTATTCGACAGGCCAGCCGTGCCCAGGATCACCACACAGGCGGCCAATGGGTGAATATTCTCGCGGCTTTTCGACAGGCTGTTGCCAAACAGGATGTACACGGCGTACACGCCGGCGGCCATCAATGCCAGCGCGATGCCGATGGGCTGGCCCTGCAGCTTGCCGCCCAGGGTAATGGCCATGCCGGCAATGGCCAGCGCCATCAGCACCAGCATGCGCCGGTCCAGCTTTTCCCAGCCCAGCGCCAGCGCCAGGATCGTCACCAGCACGGGATACACGTACAGCAGCATGCCGCACAGGCCGCTGCTGGCATACATGAGGGCATTGAAATAGCCTTGCGACTGGGCCGTGTACATCAGGCCCATCAGCATGTACCCGGCCAGCAGGCGGCCGCGCGGCAAGCGCCAGCCACCGAGCCACACGAGCGGCAGCAACAGCATGGCGGCAATGACGAAACGCAAGGCCAGCATGGTCGACGGGTTGACCCCGGACGCATAGGCCGCCTTGGCAAACACTGCGGAACTGCCGAAACCGGCGGCCGACAGCAACACCAGCGCAACAGCGCGGCGATCAGACATGACTAAACCTCTTTGAGTACGCCAGGGTAAACCTGCTGCGCGTCGCGCTTTGCGGCCGGCGATGCTCACCGTACTGAAGTACGGTTGCGCTTCTCAGCCACAAATCACTGCCGCTCGCGACGGTTTTCCCAGGCGTTGTAAATATTAATGCCAAGCAAGGCTGGAAGGTGACGCGTACGTGAAATGCATGCGTGAATCTTATTGCGGGTCACTTCACGCAGTGACGGCATCATATTCGCTTGCGCAAAATGAAACAAACCAATATTCTTCACGGATAGGCCAAATATTACTGAGGCTCAATTCTCTAGAAGAGTGCCATGTCCCGTCCCTTGCCCCCGCTCGCCGCCCTGCACGCCTTCGAGGCGGCCGCCCGCCATGAAGGCTTCCAGCGCGCGGGCGAAGAATTGCACGTCTCGGCCGGCGCCATCGGCCACCACGTAAAACAGCTGGAAGCGTGGCTCGGCGTCGTGCTGTTCCAGCGCATGCCGCGCGGCGTGGTGCTCACCAGCGCCGGCCAGCGCTATGCGGCCTCGCTGGGGCCGATACTCAACCAGCTGGCCGACGTCTCCGAGCAGGCGCGGCGCCAGGGCGATGACAAGGTGGTGACGGTGACGGCCACCAGCTCGCTCGTCTCGCGCTGGCTGATGCCGCGCCTGGGCAGGCTGCGCGACCGCTATCCGCAGATCGAGCTGCGCGTGCTGGCCTCGATGCACCCGGTCGACCTGGCGCGCGATGGCGTCGATGTGGCCATCCGCCTGGGGCCAGGCCGCTATCCGGGCCTCAAAGTCGATTTATTGATGGAAGAATGGTTTTCCGCCGTCTGCAGCCCCGGCTTTCGCGCCAACGCGGCCAGCCTGCGCCAGCCCGCCGACCTGCTGCGTTACCCGCTGCTGCACGACGAACCGGAAGTGCACCTGCCCGGCGAAATCGACTGGACGCGCTGGCTGCACAGCTGCGGCGTGCATTACAGCGGCAATAGCGGCAACAGCGGCGCGCGCTTTTCGCACACGTACTTATGCCTGGACGCGGCCGCCAGCGGCCAGGGCGTGGCCATCGCCGCCAGTCCCCTGATCGGCGACGACCTGCGCTCGGGCCGCCTGGTGCGCGTTTTCGAACACGCCGTGCGCGGTCCCCACTGCTATTATCTGCTGCGCTCGCCCCAGGCGGAAACGCGTCCCCTCGTGCATGCATTCTGCGAATGGCTGATCGCCGAGGCGCGCGCCGACCAGGAAACCGTCTGGCCCACCGTGGAGAGCGCATGACGAACAGGGAACTGGCGCGCAGCGCCACATATATTGTCCAGCATGAATATGAACAAGCCACGGTGACGGCGGCCGATGGCCGGCAGGCCAGCCTGGGCGAATTCTATGGCGATCCGGCCGTGGCCTTGATCGATGCCGATGAACAGTGGTGCGCTGTGGCCGGGGAAGGATTGGTGCTGTGCCGGCTGGGCCAGCCGTTCGGGCAGTGTGCGGCATATTTCCGCCCGCCTGGAGAAGTGCGCTGGATCACGGCTTTGCGGCAAACGGGAGCGTTTGCGCTGGAGTGGCAGGATGAGGATGGCGCCTGGCACAGCCTTGTCTTTGAGGCGGCGGATGTGTCGGCTTACGCGCCAGGGCGCTAAGCCGACAACACCACTACAGTTTAATAAAATGCTCACGGTAATACTTCAATTCTTCGATCGACTCGAGAATATCGGCCAGCGCCGTGTGCTTCTGGTGTTTCTTGAAACCGGTGGCGATTTCCGGCTTCCAGCGCTTGCACAGCTCTTTCAATGTCGACACGTCCACATTGCGATAGTGGAAGAACGCTTCCAGCTTCGGCATGCCGCGCACCATGAAGCGGCGGTCCTGGCCGATGGTGTTGCCGCACATGGGCGACTTGCCTGCCGGTACGTATTTCTTCAGGAACGCGATCAGTTCCGCTTCCGCCTGCGCTTCCGTCACGGTCGACGCTTTCACCTTGTCGATCAGGCCCGAGCGGCCGTGCGTGCCCTTGTTCCAGGCATCCATCTTGTTCAGCGTTTCATCCGACTGGTGGATCACGAACACGGGGCCTTCGGCCAGCAGGTTCAAATGCATGTCCGTCACCACCACCGCCACTTCGATGATGCGGTCGGTATCGGGCTCCAGGCCCGTCATTTCCATGTCGACCCAGACCAGGTTCATCTCGTTCGGACGTGCCGGGACAACGGGTGCAGGGGTGGATGCAGCTAAGTCGGTCGCTTGTGACATAATTCTCTCTTGGCCTAATCAAACTAAATAATCAGCCATTTTCTCACAGGCACAGAATGTATTCACTCGCGTTTTCGATTTTGTTTGTATCCGTCCTCGTTTTGACCCTCGCCGTGCGCTTCTGGCTCGCTTCGCGGCAGATTCGCCACGTGCTGGCGCACCGCGCCGCGGTTCCGCCCGAATTCGCGGAAAAGATCCCGCTGGCCGCGCACCAGAAGGCGGCCGACTACACGGTGGCCAAGACCAAGTTCGGCTTGCTGACCTTGCTGGTCAACTACGCCGTGCTGATCGGTTTCACCTTGCTGGGCGGCTTGCAATGGCTGGCGCTGTCCCTGAATGAATCGATGGGAGCGGGTTCGCCCATGCTGTACCAGATCGGCCTGATCGCCGCCTTCGCCGTCATTTCCGGCTTGATCGACCTGCCCTTCGATTACTACCGCCAATTCGTGCTGGAACAACGTTTCGGCTTCAACACCATGGCACGCAAGCTGTTCTTCACGGACATGCTCAAGGGCGTGGGCCTGGGCGCGGCCATCGGCCTGCCGCTGATCTGGGTCGTGCTGACCCTGATGGCCAGGTCGGGCGACCTGTGGTGGCTGTACGCGTGGTTCGTCTGGAGCGGCTTCCAGTTGCTGATGATGGTACTGTTTCCTACAGTTATTGCCCCGCTGTTCAACAAATTCACGCCGCTGGCCGACGAATCCTTGAAAAGCCGCATCGAAGGCTTGATGCAGCGCGTGGGTTTCGCCTCGAAAGGCTTGTTCGTGATGGACGGCTCGAAACGCAGCGCCCACGGCAATGCATATTTCTCGGGTTTTGGCGCAAACAAACGCATCGTCTTCTTCGACACCCTGCTGTCGCGCCTGGCGCCGCAGGAAATCGAAGCCGTGCTGGCGCATGAACTGGGCCATTTCAAGCTCAAGCACATCGTCAAGCGCATCGCCATGATGTTCGTCATCTCGCTGGGCTTTTTGGCGCTGCTGGGCTTCCTGAAGACGCAGCCGTGGTTTTACGCGGGCCTGGGTGTCGATCCCGTGGCACTGGCCTTGACGGGCCAGCCGACGGATGCGCTGGCGCTGCTGCTGTTCATGCTGGCCTTGCCCGTCTTCACTTTCCTGCTGGGACCGTTGACCTCGCTCAGCTCGCGCAAGCACGAATTCGAGGCCGATGCCTTTGCCGCCACGCACACGCAGGCGGACGACCTGGTCTCGGCGCTCGTCAAAATGTATGAAGACAATGCGTCGACCCTGACGCCCGACCCGCTGCACTCGGCCTTCTACGACTCGCACCCGCCGGCCAGCGTGCGCATCCGCCACCTGAAAGGGGCTACGACATGAATACGCCATCGACTTCGCAAGACCTGGCCCGACTGAATTGCTCGCCACGCCAGCAGGCGCTGGGCGACACGGACATCGCCACCCTGCACGCCCTGCTGCCCCAGTGGACGCTGCAAAATGGCAAGCTGTGCCGCGACTTCGGCTTCAAGAATTACTACCAGACCCTGGCGTTCGTGAACGCCCTGGCCTATATGACCCATACGCAAGACCACCATCCGGAGCTCATCATCACTTACAAAACCTGCGCCGTGCGCTACGATACGCACTCGGTCAACCAGGGCGCCGGCGGCCTGTCCGAAAACGACTTCATCTGCGCCGCCAAGGCCGACCTCATCTACCAGAGCAGCCAGGTGGCCCCATGAGCGAAGGCAAGTTGACGGGTATCATCATTGCCGCCCATGGCCGCCATTACCTGGCCGACGTGGATGGCGCCAAGCTGCAATGCGTGACGCGCGGCAAGAAGACCAATGTGGCCGTGGGTGACATCGTGCACCTGACGCGCACTTCCAACGACCAGGCCGTCATCGACCGCATCGAGGAACGCAAGACCCTGCTGTACCGCTCGGACCAGTACAAATCGAAGTTGCTGGCAGCCAACCTGACGCAGCTGTTCATCGTCGTGGCGACGGAACCGGGCTTTGCCGACGACCTGATCTCGCGCTCGCTGGTGGCGGCTGACGCGGCCGGCATCGCGGCGCGCATCATCCTGAATAAAACGGACGTGACGGCCTCGCTGGAGCGCGCCCGCGAACGCCTGCTGCAGTATTCCTCGATGGGCTATCCCGTCGATGAGGTATCGGCGCGCGCCGCACCGGAGCACGCCGTGGCCACCCTGGCGCCGCTGCTGGCCGGCCAGTCGTCGATCCTGATCGGCCAGTCGGGCATGGGCAAATCGTCGCTGATCAACCTGCTGGTGCCGGACGCGGACATCGCCGTGCGCGAAATCTCGGCCGCGCTCGACACGGGCAAGCACACGACGACCTTTACGCGCCTGTACAAGCTCGATGAACTGGGTGCCAACAGCTCCATCATCGATTCGCCCGGCTTCCAGGAATTCGGCCTGTATCACTTGTCCGAAGGCATGCTGGAACGGGCCTTCCGCGAATTCCAGCCCTACCTGGGCGGCTGCAAGTTCTACAACTGCCGCCACCTGATCGAACCGCAGTGCGCCATCCTGCAAGCATTGTCTGAAGGCAAGATCGCCAAGATGCGCCATACCCTGTATGGCCAGCTGCTGCACGAATCGGCGCAGACCCTCTACTAAGCGCACGCCGCAGAACAAAGATAGCGATAAAAAAAGCTCGGCTGGCAAAATTTAATTTTGCAGCCGAGCCCGCCATCCGATTTTAATCCCAAAACCGTTCATCCGCTGTTTTCGGCATTTCAGCGCGTCAAACCTGCCTTCCATCGCCTGCCACTGGCGATGGTGAGGCGCCTTTGCTAACTTGACACCAGTCCCTGCCGGAAACCCGCCAGCGACCACACGATCTAACTCTAACCAATCCTGTCATCCTGATCGAAGGTGAATGTCATGCACACCAAACGCTTACTCCCCCTCCTCGCCGCCATCTTCGCCCTTGCTGGCGGCACCGCCCAGGCGCAAAGCGCCGCCGCACCGCAAAGCGCCGACAGCGTGCGCGTGACCCCTGGCGCCTACTATCCGGTCACGGCAAAGCAAGCTTTCGACATCGAACAGCAATACCGCCTGTCGAATGGACAACGGCTGGAAGTCCACCAGCAGGACAAGCATTTTTTTGGCCGCCTGATCGATGAGCGCGAATGGCAGGAAAAGGCCAGCGTGGAAATCTACCCTACCGGCCCTGGCCAGTTTGTCACCCAAAAGGGTGCCACTTTCGTCTTCAGCAATGAAGGCGCGCATGTGGTGATCGACGACGCCCAGTTCCTGCCCGGCTTGCGCATGCCCGCCGACATGCGCAGCGCCAGCACTGCGGCTGGCAGCAGCATCCGCCTCGCGTCGCGCTAAGCGCCGGGCCCAGCATCGGACGCCGGGGGGCAAATCGCCCCCGCCGGTGGCGCCTTGCCGGTTGAATAATTCTGACCGGCGCACTGAACAATTCCCCTGAATGCAGCTTACAATGCGATGACACATGGCCTGTGCCGTCGCAGGCTGGCGCACTGTTTGCGGGGAGAATGCTTGAATGGAAATGTTCGCGCTCGAACATGACGTAGCGCAGTGGGAAAGCGCATTGCTGCCGTTGCGTGGCGCCGGGCGCATACCGCTGCTGCTGTTGCTGTCCTGGCATTTGCGCCAGCGTGATTGCACAAGAGCAATTGCGCTGAGCGAGGAAGCGCACCTGCTGCTGCCGCTGGGCGACCAGGAAACGGCAGCACTGGAACAGGCGCGCGCGCGCCTGCAACTGGTGCAGGCGGAAGTGGCGTGGCTGCAAGGCGCGCTCGATTCCGCGGAAAGCCTGGCCATGGCGGCACGCGCCACCTGCGACGCGCACGGCGACGCCGTCGGTTGCGCCGATGCCCACTGGCTGCTGTCCTCGATCGCCGTCGACCGGGGCGACCATGCCCGTTGCGATGCCGAACTGCTGGCCGCGGCGCAGCAAGCGCGCAGCGCCGGCGATGCGATGCGCGCCAGCCTGGCCGACGCGGCCTCGGCGCGCTGGGCGGTCTTGCGCGATGCGCCTGCCGCACAGGCCCGCTGGGGCGGGCATCTCCAGGCCGACGCCGGCGTCAAGCTGCCCGCACCGCTGGCAGCCTGGGTGCATGACTTCCGCGGCTTGCTGGCGCACACCTCGCGCGACCTGGGCACGGCCGCCGGCCACTACATGCAAAGCTATGAAGCGGCGCTGGAAAGCGGCCAGCTGCGCGGCGCCATCACGGCCGCCATCAATATCGGCGACTGTTTCGCCAGCCTCAACGACAATGAATCGGCCCTCGAATGGATGCAGTGCGCGCTGGACCTGGCGCGCCCCACCGGCTGGCCGCGCAGCATCGGCGCCTGCCAGACGCATACGGCCGAAACCATGCGCAAGCTGGGACGCCTGGGCGCCGCCGAAGACTTGCTGCGCGAAGCGCTGCAGATCCTGGCGCCCGTGTCGGGTGCGCGCACGTATGCCAACGCGCTGTTCCACCTGGGCGAACTGAGCCTGGACAAGGGCGACTACGACACGGCGCTCGACGCCTTCAGCCGGCTGGCGCAGCGCGCCGAAGCGCTGGGCCAGGCCGATTTCCGCAGCATGGCGCAGCGCGGCAGCGCCCACGCGCTGTCCTACCTGGACCGGCCGGACGAGGCGCTGCAGGCGGCCGAACGGGCTTGCCAGCTGGCCACCGCGCAGGGCGACGCCATGCACCAGGTGGCGGCGCTGCGCGTGCTGGCCATGCTGCATGCGCGCCACGAGTTGCCGCCACCGGCAGGCATGTCAGAACGCAATCCCGCCCTGCATTTCCTGCACCAGGCGCTGCAGGTGGCCGCCTCCATCGAAGGGTATTCGCCGCCCGGCGAACTGCTCGATGCGCTGGCGCGCGAATACGCGCATGCGGGCGACTATGCGCGCGCCTACGATATCGCCCTCGATGCGGGCGTGGCGCGCGAAAAAAGCCACACCCAGCAAGCGAGCAACCGCGCCACCGCCATGCAGATCTACCACCAGACGGAACATGCGCGCTCGGAAGGCTATCACCACCGCGAGCTGGCCGCCTCCGAAGCGCGCCGTGCCGAAGTACTGCAACAGACCAGCGACACACTGGAACGGCTGTCGGCCATCGGCCAGGAAATCACCACCCACCTCGACGCCAGCGCCGTGTTCCAGGTGCTTGACCGCCACGTGCATGCCTTGCTGCCAGTCAACACCTTCGCCGTCTACATGCTCGATGCGGCGGGCACGGCGCTGCGCCGCGCGCACGGCATGGAAGCGGGCCGGCCGCTGTCCGACAACGCCATTCCACTGAGCAATCCACGCGCCTACTCCGTGCGCTGCCTGCTGGGCCGGCGCGAAGTGTATATCGACCAGGTGCCACCGAAGCGCCACGCCTACACCGTGCCCGGCACCCTGCATAACCAGAGCGTGCTGTACGTGCCCTTGACCGTGGGCGAGCGCGTGCTGGGCGTGATGACGGTGCAGGCTTGCCATGCCCATGCCTACGGCGAACGCGAGCGGCTGATCTTCCGCACCCTGTGCGCATATGGCGCCATCGCGCTCGACAATGCCAGCGCCTACCGGCAGCTGCAAGATGCCCAGGCGCAACTGGTGTCGCAGGAAAAACTCGCCGCCCTCGGTTCCCTGATGGCCGGTGTGGCGCATGAACTCAATACCCCGATCGGCAACAGTCTGTTGATCGCCAGCACCATGCAGCAAAAAACGGAAGACGTGGAACGCCTGATGAACGGTCCCGGCCTGCGCCGCTCCGACCTGGCCGCCTACATCGAGGATGCGGGCAAGGCGTCGGCGCTGGTGATGCGCGGCCTGCACAGTGCGGCCGACCTGGTCAACAGCTTCAAGCAGGTGGCCGTTGACCGCACCACGGAACAGCGGCGCCAGTTTGACCTGCAACAGGTGAGCAATGAAATCATCGCCACCGTCATGAACCGCATCCGCAGTTCGGGCCACCGCATCGAGACGGACATCGCATTCGGCATCGCCATGGACAGCTATCCGGGCCCATTCGGCCAGGTGATCACCAACCTGATCAACAACGCCCTGCTGCACGCGTTCGCTCCCGCGCCCAACGATGGCGGCGCCGGCGCGGGTTGCATGCACCTGTCCGCCACGCTCGATGGCGCGCGCGTACAGATCGTCTTTGCCGACAATGGCGGTGGCATTTCCGAACAGCATCTGTCACGCATCTTCGACCCCTTCTTTACTACCAAGCTGGGCCAGGGCGGCAGCGGCCTCGGTTTGTCGATCAGCTACAACATCGTCACGGCCTTGCTGGGTGGCACCATCCAGGTGACCAGCAGCTCCTCCGGTACGCGTTTCACGCTCGATCTGCCGCTGCTGGCGCCACAGATCGATGCGGCCACGCCCGCCAACATCTATTGAGCCGGCAAGCGCCTGGCTGGACGCGGCCACTTGTCTACACAAGTACCCGTCCGGGCAGTCTTTCCAATCTAAAAGCAAAACCCTTATAATTGAATGGCTGAAGTCCCTGCCATTGCATGATTTACAACTTGGCAAACCGCATCGACCCGCGCGACAAACAGGCACGGGCACCGATCAACACAGCAGCGCGCCGGGCGAGGCAGTCATCAGACGAGATGTTGTACGCTGATGCAACCCGGCGGGAAAGGCACGCCGCCGGCGGCCTGCGCATCTTCAAGTGGTCATTATGTCGATAAAAAAACCGATCAAGCACTACCTCCAGTTCTCCGATTTCACGTTGGAAGAGTACGAATATGTGATCGAACGCGCCCATCTGATCAAGCGCAAGTTCAAGAATTACGAAATCTACCATCCACTGATCGACCGCACCCTGGTGATGGTCTTTGAAAAGAACTCCACCCGCACGCGATTGTCGTTCGAAGCGGGCATGCACCAGCTGGGCGGCGCCGCCATCTACCTGAACACGCGCGATTCCCAATTGGGCCGCGGCGAGCCGGTGGAAGACGCGGGCCAGGTCATGTCGCGCATGTGCGACATCATCATGGTGCGCACGTTTGGCCAGGAAATCATCGAGCGTTTCGCCGCCAATTCGCGCGTGCCGGTGATCAATGGACTGACCAATGAACACCACCCGTGCCAGGTGTTTGCCGACATCTTCACCTATATCGAACACCGCGGCTCGATCGCCGGCAAGGTCGTCGCCTGGATCGGCGATGCCAACAACATGCTGTACTCGTGGCTGCAGGCAGCCGAAGTGTTCGGTTTCCACGTCAACGTGTCGACGCCGCAGGGCTACGACATCGACCTGGCGCAAGTCAAGACGGAACGCTACACGTTCTTCGCCAACCCGTCCGACGCCTGCGAGGGCGCGCACCTGGTCAACACGGACGTGTGGACCAGCATGGGCTACGAAGCGGAAAACGCGGCCCGCATTGCCGCCTTCGACGGCTGGATCGTCGATGGCGCGAAGATGGCCCGCGCCGCGCCCGACGCGCTGTTCATGCACTGCCTGCCCGCCCACCGCGGCGAGGAAGTGGCCGCCGAAGTGATCGACGGCCCGCAATCGGTGGTGTGGGACGAGGCGGAAAACCGCCTGCACGTGCAAAAAGCGCTGATCGAATACCTGTTACTCGGTAAAATCAACTAATTCGCCAGGCACTGCAACCATTCTGGCAGCATCGCAATACATACATCGACAACGACAACTGGAAGCAATATGAGCGACATTAAAAAAGTAGTCCTGGCCTATTCCGGCGGACTCGACACCTCCGTCATCCTGAAATGGCTGCAAGATAACTACCAGTGCGAAATCGTCACCTTCACGGCCGACCTGGGCCAGGGCGAAGAACTGGAACCGGCGCGCGCCAAGGCCATCAAATTCGGCATCAAGCCGGAAAACATCCATATCGAAGACGTCCGCGAAGAATTCGTGCGCGATTTCGTCTTCCCGATGTTCCGCGCCAACACCGTGTACGAAGGCGAATATTTGCTGGGCACCTCGATCGCCCGTCCGCTGATCGCCAAGCGCCTGATCGAAATCGCCAACGCCACCGGCGCCGACGCCATCTCGCACGGCGCGACCGGCAAGGGCAACGATCAGGTGCGTTTCGAACTGGGCGCCTACGCGCTCAAACCTGGCGTGAAAATCATCGCCCCATGGCGCGAGTGGGATCTGCTGTCGCGCGAAAAACTGCTGAAGTACGCGGAAGACGCCGGCATCGACATCGACATGAAACACAAGAACGGCGGCGCGCCGTACTCGATGGATGCCAACTTGCTGCACATCAGCTTTGAAGGCCGTCACCTGGAAAACCCGAGCGCCGAAGCGGAAGAAAGCATGTGGCGCTGGACCGTCAGCCCTGAAAAGGCGCCGGACGAAGCCGAGTACCTGGACATCGAATACGAAAAAGGCGACATCGTCGCCATCAACGGCGTGCGCATGTCGCCCGCCACCGTGCTGGCCGAACTGAACAAAGTTGGCGGCAAGCATGGCGTGGGACGCCTGGACCTGGTGGAAAACCGCTACGTCGGCATGAAATCGCGCGGCTGCTATGAAACCCCGGGCGGCACCATCATGCTCAAAGCCCACCGCGCCATCGAATCGATCACACTGGACCGCGAAGTGGCCCACCTGAAAGATGACCTGATGCCGCGCTACGCGTCGATGATCTACAACGGCTACTGGTGGGCGCCCGAGCGCGTTGCCCTGCAAACCCTGATCGACCACACGCAGGAAACCGTGAACGGCTGGGTACGCATCAAGCTGTACAAGGGCAATGTCATCGTCGTCTCGCGCGATTCGAAGACCGATTCGCTGTTCGACATGAACATCGCCACCTTCGACGAAGACGGCGGCGCCTACAACCAGGCCGACGCCGGCGGCTTCATCAAGCTGAACGCCTTGCGCATGCGCATCGCCGCCATCGCCCGCGAAAAGCGCGGCCAGAAGTAATTGGTTATCGGGGAGGCGCCGCCTCCCGCGCCAGCCGAAAGCCGCCCACGGGCGGCTTTTTTACGTCTGGAACGCACTGGTCCGCGATTTTACCCCCCTGCAGCTCCCGTATCCGCCCCCGTTTTGCTGTCCCCGTGGCAAAATGCTACAGTGCAATTTAGTCGAAACTTCCCGCTTCCGGAGCCACCATGTTCAAAGACCTGAGTATCAAGAATAAACTGTACCTGGGCTTCGGCTCCATCGTGGCCATCATCCTGATACTGCTGGGCGTCGCCTACAACAGTTTTTCGCGCCTGTCGGAGGCCAATGCATGGGACCGACATACGATGGACGTGCTGGTCGAGATCGACAAGATTCACAATTCCGTCCTGCAAATCCAGGTGGAAGTACGCGGTTTCATCCTGACTGGCAACGAAGCCTCGCTGAACCCGGAAACGGACGAGATGGCGGTGCTGAGCCAGCACACGCAAAAAGCCATCGCCATGACGGTCGACAACAAGCAGCAGTCGGAACGCTTCCGCAAGATCGACCAGCTGACCAGCGTCTGGATCAAGGAATGGATCAATCCGCTGATCGAGAAGCGCCGCGCGCTGGGCAATGCCCCGGGCGCGACGGAATCGGTGGCGCGCAGCATGCCGCCGACCGGCTACCCGGCCGTCGCGCAAGCGAACAAGCTGCTCGACGAAGTCGCAGCAGAGGAAAGCCGCTTGCTGGCAGAGCGCACGGCCAACACGGAAAAATTGCAGGAAACCATGCTGCTGACCCTGGCCCTGGGCGGCCTGCTGTGCGTGGTGCTGGCTCTGGGCATTTCCTACCTGCTGGGCCGTTCCATCCTCGGTCCGCTGAACAACCTGACGGATGCCGTCGGACGCATCGCCGGCGGCGAGCAGAACGCGCGCGCCGCCATCCTCTCGCGCGACGAGCTGGGCAAGGTGACGGAAGAATTCAACCGCATGGCGCAAACCATCCAGGATAACCAGGCCAATGAACTGGCGGCCACGAATAGCTTGCGCGCCAAGGTCGACTCCTTGCTGCAAGTGGTGTCGAAGGCGGCCTCGGGCGACCTGACGGGCAAGGTTGACATCACGGGCAGCGACGCCATCGGCCAGCTGGGCAACGGCCTGGCGAAGATGTTCGAGAACCTGCGCAGCCTGCTCAACAATGTGCAAAAGGCTGGCATCCAGGTCACGACGTCGGCCACGGAAATCGCCGCCTCGGCACGCCAGCAGGAAGCCACGGGTATTGAGCAAGCGCAAACCAGCGTGGAAATTCTCAGCACCACCAAGGAAATCTCGGCCAATACGAGCCAGTTGCTCAAAACCATGGAAGACGCCACGGCCGTGGCCGACTACACGACGAATGCCACGGCCGAAGCGCAAAACAACCTCAAGCGCATGGATTCGACCATGCAGCACATGGTCTCGGCCACCGACTCCATCAATGCCAAGCTGGCCGCCCTGTCGGAAAAGGCCAGCAATATCAATAGCGTGCTGATCACCATCACCAAGGTGGCCGACCAGACCAATATCCTCTCGCTGAACGCCGCCATCGAAGCAGAAAAGGCGGGCGAAGCGGGCCGCGGCTTCTCCGTGGTGGCCACGGAAATTCGCCGCCTGGCCGACCAGACCTCTGTTTCCACCTGGGATATCGAGCAAATGCTCAAGGAAATGCAGTCAGCCGTGTCGGCCAGCGTGATGGGCATGGATAAATTTTCCGAGGAAATTCGCCGCAGCGTGGGCGAAGTGCGGCAAGTGGCCGAGCAGCTGTCGTCCGTGATGGACCAGGTGCAAAAGCTCACACCGCAATTTGATGCCGTGCTGCAAGGCATGCAGTCGCAAGCGATAGGCGCATCGCAGATTTCCGACACCATGATGCAGCTCAACGACGCCACCCAGCAAACGGTGGAATCCTTGAAAGCCACCAGCGAAGCGGTGCACCAGCTGCAATATGCGGCGGGCGACCTGCAGTCGAGCGTGTCGTCCTTCGCCGTCACCATCTGATCCCATGAAAGTACTGCTCTTTCACATCGGACGCGACCGCTATGGCCTGCCCCTGGCCGGCATCGTGCGCGTGCTGCCGCTGCTGGAGCTGAAACAGTTGCCGCTCACGCCAGACTATGTGGCCGGCCTGATGGACTTGCACGGCATGCCCGTGCCCGTGATCGATCTGTCGCGCCTGGCCGGGCTCCCGGCCGCCGCCGCGCAGTTCGACACGCGCATCGTCATCGTCGACTACCGCGCAGCTGGCGGCGCCACGCATGCGCTGGGCTTGATGGCCTCGCAGGTGCGCGGCATCGCCGACATCGACCCGCAACAGCTTGAAGACAGCGGCGTGGCCACGGCGCCGTTCCTGGGCCAGGTGGCCAGCGACGCCGACGGCATCGTGCAGCTGGTCGAACTGGCACACCTGCTGCCGCCCGACGTGCGTGCGCTGCTGTTTCAAGACGCGAGCGCGCAATGACGGCACAAGCCCTGCTGCGCCGCGCGACCGGCCTGTCCGTCTCCAAAGTCGTGGCCGAGCGGGCCGTCCGCCAGCGCATGGAGCAAACGGGTTTTGGCGATAGTGCCGCCTACCTGCAGGCGCTCACGCCGGCCGAAATGACGCAGCTGATCGAACTGGTGGTGGTGCCCGAATCGTGGCTGTTCCGCGACCCGCAGGCGTTCTACGCCACCGTCGAACTGGTGCAGGAACGCTGGGCGCGCGGGCGTGCCACGCGCATCCTGTCGATTCCGTGCGCGGGCGGCGAAGAACCGTATTCGATGGCCATGGCGCTGCGCGACGGTGGCGTGCCGAAACAGGCCTTCAGCATCGACGCGTATGACCTCAGTCCCGGCTGCATCGAACGGGCGCAGGCCGGCGTGTATGGCCGCAACGCCTTCCGCGCCCAGGACGTGGCCTTCCGCGAGCGTTATTTCACGCACGTGGCCGATGACGCCTACCGCATCATCGACGCCCTGCGCGAACAGGTGACCTTCAGGCAGGGCAACCTGCTGCAGTTCGATACTGCCACCTGCAGCCGCCACTACGACGTCATCTTCTGCCGCAACCTGCTGATTTATTTCGACAAGCCGACCACGCGCGCCGCCATCGCCAACCTGTCCGCCCTGCTGGCCGACGACGGCATGCTGCTGGCCGGCTATGCGGAAGTGCCGTCGTTCTGCCAGAACGGCTTTGCGCCGCTGCAGTTCCGCCAGGCCTTCGCGCTGAAAAAGGAAGCCACGCCACCAGCCGCCGTGATCCAGGTGGCCGCCTTGCCGCCGCCGACGCGCGCGCTGCGCAGCGTGCCGCCCGCGCCACGGCCCGCGCCGGCGGCGCGTCCGCGCCCCGTGCCGGTGCAGGCGCCGCAGCCACCGGAAGGCGCCGGCGGCGCGTCCGCGCCCCGTGCCGGTGCAGGCGCCGCAGCCACCGGAAGACCTGCTGGCCGAAGCGCGCCGGCTGGCCGACCGTGGCCAGTTGCGCGAGGCGGGCGAAAAATGCCACGCCCACCTGGCCCGCGTGCCAGAGGCGGCCGAAGCGTATTTCATGCTGGGCATGATCAATGAACTGGCCGGCAAGATGGACCTGGCCGACGACTACTGGCGCCGCTGCATCTATTTGCAGCCGGATCATTACGAAGCGCTGTGCCACCTGTCCCTGCTGGCCGAACGCAATGGCAACCACACCGCCGCCGCTACCCTGAAGGCGCGCGCGGCGCGCATCTACCAGCGCCGCCAGGCGTCCAACTAAGGGGCAAGCATGACCAACCTCATCGCCACCGAGTCCTCCGCCAGCATCGACGACTGCTGGAACCATATCGGCGTGGTCGGCGACCAGAGCTGCCCCAGGCTGCCAGCCAATGTACATTGCCGCAACTGCGACGTGTATGCGGGCGCCGCCCAGCGCAATCTGCAACGGCCCGTGGATGAGCACTACCAGCGCGACTGGGCCAGCCACTTTCGCCAGATCGATGCGGGCGGCGAAGTGCGCGACAGCTCGGTGCTGGTGTTTCGCATCGGCCGCGAATGGCTGGCGCTGCCCACGCGCGTGTTCGACTCCGTGGCGCCGCAAGCGAAACCGCACGTGCTGCCGCACCGCAGCGGGCGCGGCCTGTCTGGCATCGTCAATATCGGCGGCAAGCTGTATCCGTGCATGTCGCTGGCCAGTTTGCTGGGCATCGACGAACAGGGTGCGCCGCCGGCCCGCGGCCGCCACACCTTTGCGCGCCTGCTGCTGATGCGCTGGGAAGAGCAAGCCTACGCCCTGCCCGTGGCCGACCTGCACGGCATCGTGCGCTACGCCTCAAGCAGCGTGCAAACGCCTGCGGCCACCATCAACAAGGGCCTGTCGCGCTTCCTGTCTGGTGTCATCACCGAGGGCGACATGCGCATCGGCTGCCTTGACACGGCGCTGATCGGCTTTCAACTTGCGAGACTATTACGATGAGCCAGGACCAGCACGGCGACCTGAGTGCCTTTTCCATGCTGGACCTGTTCCGCATGGAGGCGGACAGCCAGACCCAGATTCTCACCGATGGCTTGCTGGCCATGGAGCGCCATGCGGGCGACGCGGCCGCCGTCGAATCGATGATGCGCGCGGCGCACTCGATCAAGGGCGCGGCCGCCATCGTCGGCCTGCAAGTGGTGGTGCAACTGGCGCACGGCATGGAAGACAGCTTTGTCGCCGCCCAGCATGGCCGCTTGAAACTCACGCCGGAGCGGGTCGACGTGCTGCTGTCGGGTGTCGACCTGATCGTGCAGCTGTCACGCCTGGACGATGCGGGCGCCGAAGCGTGGCTGGCCGCGAACGCGACGCAGATCGACCAGACCCTGAACGCCATCGCCGGCATCGCCGAGCTGCCGGAATTGCCGGCCCTGCCCTCGGCGCCTTCGCCCGTGCCGTCGCCCCCCGCCGAACGGCAAGCGACAGTGGCCGGCGGCCTGGCGGGCGAAGAAGTGGAGTCGGCGGCCGCCAACGCGCCGCGTACCGGTGCGCCAGCCAAGGCCCAGGCGCAGAATTTCGACAAATTGCTGTCGCTGGCCAGCGAATCGCGCATCAATGCGCACCAGATGCACCCGTTCATCGGCGCCCTGCAGCGCTTCAAGCGCAACCAGAGCAGCCTGTTTTCGGCCATCGAACAGCTGCACGTCGCCATTGCCCGCTCAGGCGATCCGGACCTGATGGAAAAGTCCCTGCTGGCGCTGCACAAGACGCAGCCCCTGAAGCAGTTCATGCTCGAACACATCGCCGACATCGAAACCTATGAGCGGCGCCTGCTGGCCGTCTCGCAGGGCATGGTCGACGAAGTACTGGCCCTGCGCATGCGCCCTTTCCGCGACGGCATCCACGCGTTCCCGCGCATGGTGCGCGACCTGGCGCGCAGCCTGGGCAAGGAAGTGCTGCTGGAGATCGACGGCGAAGACACGCTGGTCGACCGCGACATCCTGGCGAAGATCGAAAGCCCGCTCAACCACATGCTGAGGAATGCCATCGACCATGGCATGGAAGGCCCGTACGAGCGCATCGACGCGGGCAAGACAGCAATGGGCACGATACGCATGGAAGCGCGCCACCGCGCCGGCATGCTGAGCATCGAGATCAGCGACGACGGGCGCGGCGTCGACCTGGAAAAAATCCGCCAGTCCGTCATCGAGCGCAAGATGGCCAGCCCCGCCATGGCCGCCGCGCTGTCGCCGGGCGAGCTGCTGGAATTTTTGTTCCTGCCCGCCTTCAGCCTGAAAGCGACGGCCAACCAGTTGTCCGGACGCGGCGTGGGCCTCGATATCGTGCACGAGACGATACGCCAGCAAAACGGCACGGTGCGCCTGGAATCGGAGCCGGGCCGGGGTTTTCGCGCGCTGATTACCCTGCCGCTGACGCAGTCGATCGTGCGCGCGCTGGTGATCGACATCCAGGGCGAGGCCTACGCCATCCCCATCGTCAAGGTGGAAAGCGTGGTGCGCGTGCCGCAAGCGGCCATCCATACCCTGGAAAACAAGCAGTTCTTTGAACTCAAGGGCGAGCATCTGGGCCTGGTGTCGGCGGCGCAGGTGCTGGAGCTGGGCGAAACGCCCAGCAGCGCCGACGATTTGCCGGTGGTGGTGATCGGGCGCGGCAAGCAGAGCTATGCGCTGGTGGTCGACGCCATCCGCGGCGAACAAAGCCTGGCGGTGCAGGCCATCGATCCGATCTTCGGCAAGATGCGCGACATTTCCGCCGCCGCCCTGCTCGACGACGGCGAGCCGGTGCTGATCCTCGACGTGCCCGATTTGCTGCTGTCGATCGACAAACTGCTGCACGAGGGCGGCCTGCGCCAGCTGGCGCAGGCCGGCCACGCGCAGCAGCGCCGCGCCAAGCGCATCCTCGTCGTCGACGATTCGCTGACGGTGCGCGAAATGGAGCGCAAGCTGCTGCTGGCGCGCGGCTTCGAGGTCGACGTGGCCATCGACGGCATCGACGGCTGGAACGTGGTGCGCAGCGGCGAGTACGACCTGGTGATCACCGATGTGGACATGCCGCGCATGGATGGCATCGAGCTGGTCTCGCTGATCAAGAAGGACCTGCACCTGCACAAGCTGCCGGTGATGATCGTCTCGTACAAGGACCGCCCGGAAGACCGCGCGCGCGGCCTGTCCGCCGGCGCCGATTATTATCTGACCAAAGGCAGCTTCCACGACGAGACCTTGCTCGACGCAGTGGCCGACCTGATAGGAGATGCCAGCTTATGAGTCGTACTTCATGAAAATTGCCATTGTCAACGATGTCGCCATGGCCGCCGAGGCCCTGCGCCGGGTGGTGGCCAGCACGCAGGAGCACCAGGTGCTGTGGATTGCCCGCACGGGGCTCGAGGCCGTGCGCATGTGCGAGGGCAACCGTCCCGACCTGATCCTGATGGACCTGAACATGCCGGAGATGGATGGCGTGGAAGCGACGCGCCTGATCATGGAGCAAAGCCCGTGCGCCATCCTGGTGGTCACGGGGCGCCCGCAGGACAATGTCAACCAGGTGTTCCGCGCGCTGGGCGCCGGTGCGCTCGACGTCACGGCCACGCCCGTGCTGCAGGGAGAAGTGGGCGGCGACAGCGAATTGCTGGCCAAGATCAAGACCATCGGCAAGCTGATACGCCACAGCGCCGAAGCGCCGCCGCCACGCCAGGTGCAAGCCAAGGGCGAGCGCGGCGATGGCCAGGTCAGCACGCTGGTGGCCATCGGCGCCTCGACGGGCGGGCCGTCAGCGGTAGCCAAGGTGCTGTCCGGCTGGACGGCGCCGCCCGGCTGCGCCATCGTGGTGGTGCAACATATCGATGAAACCTTCGCCTCGCACTTCGCCAAATGGCTGGACGATCAATTGGACATGCCGGTGCGCGTGATCGCCGAGGGCGACGAACTGGTGGCCGGCAGCGTGCTGGTCGCCAAGACCAATGATCACTTGCTGCTAGATCAAAATTATCGTTTGGGTTACGATGCGGCACCACGCGACTATGTTTACCGTCCTTCCGTCGATGTCTTCTTTCATTGCGTGGCACAGCACTGGCGCGGCGATGCCATCGGCGTGCTGCTCACAGGCATGGGCCGCGATGGCGGCGATGGCTTGCTGGCCATGCGCCGCGCGGGCAAGACGACGATAGCGCAAGACCAGGCCAGCAGTGCCGTGTATGGCATGCCGCGCGCGGCAGCCGAACTCGATGCAGCGCAGCAAATCCTGCCATTGGATAGAATAGGCGCCAGCCTGCGCAACCGCCTGGGCGCGAAACTCAACAATGGGTGGGAGTCCTCCCCTAACATCTGAAAAGAATGCAATGCCAGAATTTTCCTCCAGTTTCACCCTGCATGAGCCCGCATTGACCGAATTCAAGGTCAGCGTGCTGCTGGTGGACGACCAGTTGATCATTGCTGAGGCAATCCGGCGCATGCTGAGCGACCAGCAGGATATCGAGTTCCATTACGTGACCGACGCCACGCAGGCGCTGGACACGGCGCTGCGTTTGCAACCGACTGTCATCCTGCAAGACCTGGTGCTGCCGGGCATCGACGGCTTCGCGCTGATCCAGCTGTACCGCGAAAACGCGGCGCTGGCGCATGTGCCGGTGATCGTGCTGTCAGCCAAGGATGACCCGAAACTGAAGGCCCACAGCTTTGCCGTCGGCGCCAATGATTACGTGGTGAAACTGCCGGACCGCCTGGAATTGCTGGCGCGCATACGCTACCATTCCAATGCGCACATCAGCCGCCTGCAGCGCGACCAGGCATTTCGTTTCCTGCGCGAAAGCCAAAAAAATCTGGCCGATGCGAATATTGAATTACAGAAGCTCGCCGCCCTCGATGGCTTGACGGGCATCGCCAATCGCCGCCGCTTCGATGAAACCTTGCAATTCGAATGGCAGCGGGGCCAGCGCGACAAGACGCCGCTGAGCCTGCTGTTCTGCGATATCGACCATTTTAAAAGCTATAACGATCACTTTGGCCACCTGGCGGGCGATCTGGGCCTGAAAAAAGTCGCCGCCGTGCTGACGGAACATCTGAAACGCCCGGCCGACCTGGCAGCCCGTTATGGCGGCGAGGAATTCGCCCTGATCCTGCCTGAAACGCAGGCCGCAGGGGCCTTGCTGATCGCCGAAGCGTGCCGGCGTCACCTGGAGGGCTTGCAGATCGAGAACCCCGCGGCAAGCACGGGCATCGTCACCATCTCGATCGGCGTGGCCACCATCGTGCCGTCCCCGGACTCGACGGTCGAGCAACTGATCAACCGCGCCGACCAGGCCCTGTACGCGGCCAAGCGCGGCGGACGCAACAGCGTGTTGAGCGCCGATGACGTCGAAGACTGATTTTTAACTGAAGGAAAGTGAAGCATGAGCACACAACTGGACAATGTCAGCGTCGTCAAAAAGTCGAATATCTACTTTGACGGCAAGTGCGTCTCGCACAATGTCATCCTGGCCGATGGCACGAAGAAAAGCGTGGGCGTGATTTTCCCGTCATCGCTGCGCTTCAACACGGGCGCGCCGGAAACGATGGAAATCGTCGGGGGCCTGTGCAAGGTACGCCTGGCCGACGCGACAGAATGGAACAGCTATGCCGCGGGCCAGGAATTCAAGGTGCCGGGCAATAGCCATTTTGATATTGAAACCGTCGAAACTGTCGACTACGTCTGCCATTTTGCCTGATTAAACAAACACAGGCTCGGGCGACAGGCGCACGCCATATTTCGCCTCTACATCATCCTGTATCGCTGCCGCCAGCCGGGTAATGTCCGCGCCACGAGCGCCGCCATTATTCACCAGAACCAGTGCCTGCTTGGGATACACTCCCGCGGGCCCCAGGTTTTTTCCCTTCCAGCCACACTGATCGATCAGCCAGCCGGCCGCCAGTTTTTCCGTGCCATCGGCTTGCGCATGGTGCACCAAGGTGGGAAAACGTTCCAACAAGGCAAGACACTGCTCGCGTGACACCACGGGATTCTTGAAGAAACTGCCCGCATTGCCAATCACGGCCGGGTCGGGCAATTTACGCCGGCGTATCGCCATCACCGTGTCGGCCACCTGTTGCGGCGTCGGTTCGGCAAGATTGCGCTCGGCCACGGCCTGTGCCAGTTCCGCATAGCGCAAGTTCGGCTGCCAATCGGCAGGCAAGGCAAACGTCACTTCCAGCACGATCAGCTCGCGCCCGTCCGCCTGCTTGAAGATGCTGTCGCGGTAAGCGAAACGGCAAGCGTCGCGGTCCATGTCGAAGACGATGCCGCTGGCGCTGTGCATGACGCTCACGCTATGCAGATAATCCTTGATTTCAACGCCATACGCGCCAATATTCTGGATAGGGGCCGCGCCCACGGTACCGGGGATCAGCGACAGGTTTTCCAGCCCGCCCACGCCTTGCGCCAGGGTCCACTGCACGAAGTCGTGCCAGTTTTCACCGGCGGCGGCCGTCACGAGTATCGTCTCGAAATCCGCCTGCGCCAGGCGCATGCCGCGCGTGGCCATGTGCAGCACGGCGCCGGGAAAGTCGCCCGTCAGGACGATGTTGCTGCCGCCGCCCAGTATCAGGCGCGGCATGGCGGACAAGGCGGGATCTTGCAGCGCGGCCTGCAATTGGGCTTGCGAAGTGATGCGTACGTAGGCGGCCGCATTGGCCGTGATGCCGAAGGTATTCAGGCGCTGGAGGGAGTAATTGTGTTCGATGGTGAGCTCTGGATGCATGGGATAGGGGAATTTTGCTCGATTATAGAGCGAAAGCGACAAAAAACCACCTCAGGACAAGGGCGACTTGCCCGTTGTCCGTTAAAATGTCGCATCTTTAACAGGGCCGTCCCATGGCGCAGAATCAGCCGCCAAGGCCCAGTGCGCCGAGCGCGCGCTCGCTTTAACAAGAAAAGGAACAGACCATGCCATCATTTGATGTAGTCTCCGAAGCCGATATGATCGAAGTCAAGAATGCCGTCGAGCAATCCAACAAGGAAATCACGACCCGCTTCGACTTCAAGGGCAGCGACGCCCGCGTCGAACACAAGGAAAACGAATTGACCGCGTTTGCGGACTCGGAATTCCAGCTCAGCCAGGTGCGCGATGTACTGACGAACAAATTGACCAAACGCAAGGTCGATGTGCGCTTCCTCGACGAAGGCGACATCAAGAAGATCGGCGGCGACAAGGTCAAGCAGATCATCAAGATCAAGAATGGCATCGAATCGGATGATGCCAAGAAAATCGTGCGCGTCATCAAGGACAGCAAGATGAAGGTACAAGCGAGCATCCAGGGTGAAGCCGTGCGCGTCACGGGCGCCAAGCGCGACGACCTGCAGGCGGCCATGGCCATGCTGCGCAAGGACGTGCCCGACATGCCGCTGGAATTTAACAATTTCCGCGATTAATTTCGATGCGGCGGGCGATCCGGCCCGCGCTTGCACCAGCATGCTGGCAAGCTGTCCCGGAGAGCCTGCCCGCTTGGGGTAGAATTGAAGCTGCGCACAGCTACATGCGCCCGCGCGCCCGACCGGCAGCGGGCTTGACCGTACATCTGGCTCAGTGATAACCACGGTAGTCTAAGGATAGCAATGAAACGTGTTGATGATTTCCGCCTGCGATTTGGCAAAAAAGAATATGTGCCCATCATGATAGGCGGAATGGGTGTGGATATTTCCACGTCGGAGCTGGCCCTGGAAGCGGCCCGGCTGAACGGTATCGGGCATATCTCCGATGCCATGGTGGAAGACGTGTCGGATCGCCGGTTCGACACCACCTTCGTCAAAGACAAGACGAAACTGTACAAGTTCAACATCAATAATAGCGACAAAGCCGTGGTGCAGTTCGACCTGGGCCGCCTGGCCGAAGCGCAACGCCTGCATATCGGCCGCACCATGGAAGCGAAAAAAGGCGATGGCTTGATCTTCGTCAATTGCATGGAAAAGCTGACCATGAATGGCCCCCGCGAAACCTTGCGCGTGCGCCTGAATGCGGCGCTGGACGCGGGCATCGACGGCATCACCCTGTCGGCCGGCCTGCATTTCGGTTCGTTCGCCCTGATGGCCGACCATCCGCGCTTCCGCGATGCCAAGCTGGGCATCATCGTCTCGTCCGTGCGCGCCCTGCAGATTTTCCTGCGCAAGAACGCCAAGCTGGACCGCCTGCCCGACTTCATCATCGTCGAGGGACCATTGGCCGGCGGCCACCTGGGTTTCGGCATGGACTGGGCCAATTACGACCTGCACACGATTACCGCGGAACTGCTGGCTTATCTGAAAACGGAACAGCTGGACATCCCGCTGATCGCCGCTGGCGGCATCTTCACGGGCAGCGATGCCGTCTCCTTCCTGGAAGCGGGCGCAGCTGGCGTGCAAGTGGCGACGCGCTTCACCGTCACCGAGGAATGCGGCTTGCCAAACAAGGTCAAGCAGGAATACTACAAAGCCTCGGAAGAAGACATCATCGTCAACGGCGTCTCGCCGACGGGCTACCCGATGCGCATGCTGAAAAACACGCCCGCCATCGGCGCCGGCATCCGTCCAGGCTGCGAATCGTATGGCTACCTGCTCGACGCGACGGGCAATTGCGCGTACATCAACTCGTACAACCGCGAAGTGGCGGCCCATCCGGAACAAAAAACCGTCGTCGTGATGGACAAGACCTGCCTGTGCACCCACATGCGCAACTTCAACTGCTGGACCTGCGGCCATTACACGTATCGCCTGAAGGACACCACGCACAAGCTCGACAACGGCGAATACCAGATCCTGACGGCCGAACACGTCTTCAAGGATTACCAGTTCAGCGTCGACAACCAGATCGCCCTGCCGGAAAAAGCAGTCCAAGGCTGAATATTCTCAGCCTGAAATAAAAATGGCGCAGCCTGCGAAGGCTGCGCCATTTTTTATACGGGAAGCATGTCTCGCAATGCCCGCTCGATCACGTCGAACTGTGGCCGCCGCAGCACGCCTTCCTGCAGGCAGGCATCCATCATGGCCTGCAGACCGGGCAAGCGCGTCGCGCAATGCGCGATCAACTCGCCCAGCAGCACGCCAAAGGCGCGCGCCTCTATACCCTGCAGCAAGTCCCCTTGCGGCGAACCGGGCGCAAACATGGACGCCGCGCCAAAATCGCCCAGCAGGCAGGCTCCGGCGTGCGCATGCAGGATATTGTGGCCATACAAGTCACCATGCACGATGCCGCGCGCATGCAACTGGCACACGGCCGAGGCGATGCCATGGGCAATGGCCAGCGCTTGCGGCGCATCCAAGCGCACGCCATCGGCATACACATCGCGCGTACATGACGCCAGGCTGGGCGGACCGGCCAGGTTACGGAAGGCAGCATCGATGAGCGGCATGACCAGGCCCATCGCCTGTTGCGGATGCCCATCGAGCGTCCCAAGGATGGGAATCAGGCCCGCGTGCGTACCCGCACCGACACAGGCGGCCATTTCGCTGCGTGGCAAGCCGTCGCTGGTCATCGCCCCCTTGAATACTTTGACGGCGACATCATCACGCCCATCGAGGCGGGCACGGTATATCACGCCCGATGCGCCCTCGCCCAGCTGCTGCGCCACTGCCAGGCGGGACCAGGCCACAACCGCCGTACCGGCATCGGTCAGGGCCACCAGTTCGCGCACTTCCGTGAACGGGTTGCCCGCGTACGCAAGCCAGCTCAGGCACGGCAAAGACAGCAGGCAATCGGGCAGCGCCGTGAAACGGTTGGCGGCAATGCGCACCAGTTCCAATTGGCGGCAATTGGCCAGGGAGGCGGGCAAGCTGGCCAGACAATTTCCCGCCAGCATGAGTTTCTGCAATGCACCGCACTTGCCCAGCTCATCCGGCAAGACTTCGATGGCATTGTCGGTCAGGGTCAGCCAGCGCAGCCTGGGCGGCAAGGCTGCGGCTGGCACATGGTCGATCCGGTTCGCCTTGAAACCGATCATTTCCAGCGCAGGACAGGAACCGAGCACGGCCGGCAAGGTGGTGAACAGATTATCCGAGCAAAAAATGATGCGCAGCTTGTGCAGGCGCGGCAAATCGTCAGGCAGGGAGGACAGCGCATTGCCCGACAAATCAAGGATTTCCAGGCTGTCGGCCAGGTCGAATATCTCACGGGGGAAGTCGCTCAAGCCGCAGGACAGCGTCAGGCGGCGCACGCCGGCCAGTTGGCCAGTGTGTAATTGTTCCAGTGTATGCACAGCAGACAAGATATCCCTTTCAACAACCCGGCAAGCGCTGGCATAGCTCAATCCAGCGGACGTAAAAAAACCCCCACCGGATCACCGATGGGGGTTTTTTCGAATAACAAGCCTGACGATAACCTACTTTCACACTGGTTGCAGCACTATCATC